>WSSedB1CaDRAFT_10000418_pt1 | contig 18792 bp, 16 predicted proteins | sample WetSurSB1Cattail_FD_9460 | JGI IMG/M metagenome (IMG submission 9460)
TCAGTAGCTAACGGTGAAGCTTATTTCAAATTACATCCTGGAACTGTTATTCCTATGCCTTCAAATGCTGTCGGAATATTTCAGGCAGGTGGTCAGTGGGAAGATTTTTCAACTCCTAACCGCGATCTGAGACTTTTGATAGCAATGGATGCTTTAATCGATTTCCCTGACCAGGTTGTCAATTCACCGGGGGATTTTAATATTTCACGATCAGTCTCCCCCGGGCAGTTAAAGGAAAAGCTACAGTCAATCCTGGATAAAAAAGTTTCAGAACTTTCTATAAGTTATACACGTTCAGATGGTTCTTCTCAAAAGCTGACTCTAAAGGAAATTCTTAGCAGAAGAACTGCCTTTGAGATGGCATATAATCCAAATGATGGAATCGAAATCCGCTGGGGGGCTCCGGAAAACAGCGATGAACTTTCAACATGCCATCGTCATGCGCCTTCGCGCCAGGTGGAAACGATGCGTTCGGTACGAATGTGGTTCCTTAAGCGGTTGCATCCGCCGACATAAACTCCCTCCATTTCCAATTGAATGAATAATTAAATATCCATGATGAAAATTAAAATCCCAACCAGCTTATTTTTGTTTTTTTGTGTAACTTTTCTTTTATCATGCCATTCAGATTTTCCGGGCGATTATAAAGGTATTCCTTATGCAGATATTATATATCATGACGGCGCTCAGATCATCCCAGGCAAGCTTCAGTGTGAATATTATGATTTTGGCGGCGAAGGAATAGCGTTTCACGATGTCGATACAATCAATTCTGGCAGCGGCAGATTAAATCCGGATGATGGTTCTTATCTTCATGAATTCCGAATCAAAGAAGCTGTTGATATCTCTTTTACAAAATTTCAGGACCCTGCTATTGACAATAACCCTTATAATTTTGTACAACCCGAGAAGGATCAACTTTATATAGGTTGGACCCTACCAGGAGAATGGACTAAATACACAGTTAGGGTTAAAAAGACAGGAACCTATCATATCGGGATAATGTACACGTCAAATCAAAATGGGAAAATATCCATTGCAGTTAACGACAAAGACGCAACAGGCCCCATTTCTATCCCATCAACATTTGTCAAAGCAGACACTGTGGCATGGAGGCAATGGCATCACTGGAACTATATTGACCGTATTGCCACGATTAATCTTAAAAAAGGATTGCAAACGATCACACTTCATACCGTTGAAACTGGTCAGATGAACTACGACTATATCAACTTTCAATTAGTTGAATAACGTTCTGCAATATTGATTTATCGAAACGATATCAGCGGATTTATTCTCATTTCAAAGATCCTTTAGTAACGACATCTCTTTTGCTTATTTGTTTAAAAAGTATAGCTTTATAGTTAAAGATTTTAAACGTTTGTTTATGAAAGTTGCTGTTACCGGCGCCACAGGACATATCGGCAATTGTCTTGTACAGGAACTGAAAAAACAGGGAGCCACAATAAAAGTTCTGGTCTATGACTCCAGAAACGGGTTGGATGAAATGGAAGTTGATATTGTAGAGGGAGATTTACTTAAACCTGAATCGCTGAATAAACTTTGCGAAGGCGTGGATGTTGTGTTTCATCTGGCAGCTCAGATTGCCATAGATAACCTGACATCAGCGAAGGTCTATGAAACAAATGTTACTGGTACCAAAAACATGATTAGGGCAGCTAATCACGGATCGGTTAAAAAATTTATTCATTTCAGCAGTATTCATGCGTTTCAGATAGGATCTCCGGATCAGATACTGGACGAAAACAGATCCCTGGTTGAAACAAATAAAACAATATATGAGTTTTCAAAAGCTGAAGGTGAAAGAGAAGTGATAAATGCGGCTAAGGAAGGGCTGAATGCAATAGTATTAAATCCTACTGCGGTTATCGGCCCGTTTGATAACAAAGGTTCTCTGCTGGGTCAGGCACTTCGTAAAATATATCAGAACAAATTACCTTTTTTGGTCTCGGGCGGATATAATTGGGTAGATGTCCGTGATGTGGTATCCGCTGCTATACATGCAATTGAAGCAGGACGGTCAGGAGAGAATTATATTCTATCAGGTGAATACTGCAGTCTGCGGGAGTTATCTGTAATGATTAGTAAAATATCGGGATGCAAAATTCCTGTGATTGTACCTGTTCCCCTGGCACGTCTGGCATGTCCGTTTTTTAAGCTATACTCATCAGTTACTAATACGAAACCTTTATATACATATCAGTCTCTTGACATTCTGGTCAATTCTCCTTTAAATATTTCAAATGCAAAAGCTAAAAAGGAGCTAGGGTATAAACCCCGTCCTCTTGAACAGACACTTCGAGACACTTTTAACTGGTATAGAGAGGAAAATTTTATAAGCTGATATGATTTCACACGAAACGTTTAACCTGATTTGCTGGGCCTGGATAGCCGTTGGGGTTATCATTTTCCCAATTCTGTTAAAAGTCACACAGCCCTATGGCAGACATTCTAAAAGCAACCTTGGGCCAATGATTAACAACAGGCTGGGCTGGTTTTTAATGGAGTTGCCTGCTTTGGTCATTTTTGGATATCTTGTAAGTTTTAAAGCAAATCTGTTAAATGTTCTTGTGCTGTTACCAGCCATATTATGGGGATTGCATTATATTCACCGTGTACTTATTTTCCCTCTTCAGATAAGAACTGCCAGGAAGAAGATCCCGGCATTAATTGTACTTCTTGCTTTTATATTTAATATAATTAATGGTTTTCTGAATGGTTACTGGTTTGTGTATTACGCAACCGGATACAATTCAGGTTTACTAATTGATTTGCGTCTGATAACAGGTGTAATTTTGTTCTTAACAGGCTCTGTTATAAATAAATATCACGACTTATTACTTATTAAACTGCGACCGGCAACGGGTGACGGTTATAAAATTCCTTACGGTGGCCTTTTTAAATATGTTTCGTGTCCTAATTTTCTCGGTGAAATTATTTCCTGGACCGGATTTGCGCTTGTTGCCTTTAATCTGCCTGCTCTCTCGTTTTTAATCTGGACTCTGATAAATCTCACCACAAGAGCTCTTGATCATCATAGATGGTACAATAAGGAATTTTTTGAATACGACAAGAAGAGGAAAGCCATAATCCCTTATTTACTATAATATTGATAATATTTAATGTTCCCATTGTTCTTTTGATTTAAGTAACTCTTATTGGTAAATGAATCAGAAAGCAAACAGTGTATTATCTTACCTGACAACCGGTTTGTACTTTCATTTGTTATACATTTAATTTTCAGACAAATTTATGTTTGGCATAAATTATGTTATAACATTTGATAAGTATAATAAAATAAAAATTCAGAAAAATGAAAAAATTGTTACTATTGATGATAATACTTTCAGTTGGGATGCCCTTATTTTCCCAGCCAGAGAAAGGAAATCCAATTCCGGTTACAACAGATTCCAAATCGGCATTGGCGTATTACAACAAGGCCATGAAGCTTTTTGATGATGTTAAATTAAATGAAGCAATTGAAACCTTTAAAAAAGCTCTTGATCAGGATCCTGATTTTTTCATGGCTAATTACCAGCTGGCATTTTACTACCTTCTGAACAGGGATAGAGATAATTTTACCGAGTATGCCAATGCAGCAATAAATTGCAAAGCTAAACTAAGTGATGCAGAGGAACTTCTTAAGGAGGCTATTGTCAAATTGCAGCAGGGAACAATTAACGTTGTCGACCTGGGGAAAAAGCTTGTGGAGATGTATCCAAATGATCCCAATTCATATACTAACCTGGTATCTTTTCAATCGCTGGCAGGTGATTCCACCGGTATGGTTGAAACTTTAAACAAGGCAATTAAAATTGCCACGTATCCTGCAACTTTTTACAATCAGCTTGGGTATGCATATATAACATTAAAACAAAGCGATAAAGCGAAAGAAGCCTTTGACAAATACATTGAACTTGATCCCAAGAATCCGAATGTTTACGATTCAAAGGGCGATTATTATATGTACATGAAGAAATACGATCAGGCTTATGAATCGTATATGACAGCTAATTCGATGGATCCATCTTTCAGCTCTGATAAGGCCAAACTGGCGAAACGGCTTTATGAACAGACAGAGGGCAAGACTCTGGATATAATCAGCATGTAATCTTTTTCCTCTTGTGAGTTCAGGAGTTGTATTGACAAATATATTCAATGTTTAAGATCGGAACAAAAATGTTTATCAGCCGAACAATTGATGACTTTACCACCAGGTTCGGTCTGATGTTCCGGGCAATGAGATATAAAAACTACAGGTTATTTGTTGGAGGTCAGAGTCTGTCACTTATAGGAACATGGATTCAGATGGTTGCCGTTACATGGCTGGTCTATAAGATGACAAATTCAGCATTTATTCTTGGAGTAGTCGGTTTTTCCGGGCAATTGCCACTGTTTATAATAGCTCCTTTTGCCGGAGTTATTGCTGATCGCTGGGACAAAAAACGGATATTACTTATTACTCAGTCTATGGCATTAGTTCAAGCTCTTATCCTGTCTATATTAGTCTTTACAAAAGTGGTATTGATCTGGCATCTTATTGCACTCAGTATTTTTCTCGGGATTATAAATGCATTTGATATGCCTATCCGTCAGGCATTTGTTGTCGACATGCTCGATAATAAAAAACAGGATTTAGGTAATGCCATTGCTTTGAATTCATCAATGGTGAATGGGGCCAGGCTTATAGGCCCATCCATTGCAGGGATATTAATAGCCACTGTTGGCGATGGATGGTGCTTTACAATAAACTGTCTGAGCTATTTAGCAGTTATAATTTCTTTGCTTAGAATGGAGATAATAATTATTCCTAAAATTAAAAGCCAGTCTCAGGTTATTACACAATTGAAGCAGGGGTTTTCGTACACTTTCGGTTTTAAACCAATAAAGTATCTGATACTGCTATTAGCTCTGGTCAGCCTGATTGGGACACCAATGACTCTTCTTGCCCCTGTCTTTGCAAAAGATTTTCTTCACGGGAATGCAAGTACATTTGGCTTTCTGATGAGCGCTTATGGTTCAGGGGCTCTTATTGGTGCCATTTATCTGTTAAATAAGAAGAACGTATTGGGACTTGGCAAGCTGATTGCATTTGCTGTCATGGTTTTTGGAGCAGGCATGATAGCTTTTTCCCTGTCAAGAGCTTTGTGGCTCTCCATTATAATAATGATGTTCTCAGGAATGGGAATGATGTTACATGTTGCTTCAACCAACACTTTGCTTCAGACTATTGCCGATGAGAATAAAAGAGGACGTGTAATGAGCTTTTACGCTATGGCATTCAGCGGTATGTCTCCCTTCGGAAGTCTGATAGGCGGAGGCCTTGCCGGACTGATTGGTGCCCCAATAACTTTGGTCATTGGAGGGGCAGGTTGCATAATAGGTGTTGCTTTCTATTTCAGGAAACTCCCTTCTCTGCGTCCCTATGTACGACCTATATATGAACGTATGGGTATTTTACCGGAAGTGGCAACTTCAGTTGAAAAGGCATCTGAAATACGTATCTAATTTTTACCGTATTATTTCAGGCAGGAAATCTGATATCTTTATTTTATAATGATGCAATCAGTTGTTTCAGCTTTATTTCGGCTATTTTAAGGGCATATTCGAAATTAATCAGACGGGTGCATGACTGAACATAACTATCCTGGGCCTGGTGAAGCTCAAGCGAAGTGGACTGCCCCAATCTGAGTCTCTGTAAACAGATTTCTATATTTTCCTTACTGAGTTCATTATTTTCTTTCTCAATCTGCATTAACTGACGCTGATTATTAAAGCCTGTAATTGCATTGAGAAGATCGGTGTTAACCTGAAGTTTTACATTCTGAAGTTCATACTCAGCTGATTGCAGTTGCAGCTTTGCAGTTGCAACTTTTCTTTTATTCTCTCCGGAACTAAAAATCGGAATAACAACAGAACCACCGACCTGGGGACCAATAGAACGGTTTTGTAATATTGATCCTGAGGAGTTGATAGTATTTGACCAATAATACCCTGCATTAAAATTCACAGCCGGCAAATATAATGAGTTGTATTCCCTTACGCTTAGTTTTGCAATGTCAATCTGTTTCTGATACGATAATACGCTTGTATTCGATGTATATAGCTTTTGCTTCAGTTCACTTTCATCCGGCACATAGTTGAGCGGTATTGAATCGGTAACTTCAATCGCCTGGTCCGCATTCTGTCCCAGCAATTCATTTAATGTCTTATTAGCTGCTTCAATTATAAATTGCTGGTTAATAGCTTCCTCCATCGTAACGTTTAAATCAATTTTAGCCTGAAGCAGATCCGTCCTTATAAGAGAACCGGCATTATAGCCTGCTTTTGCAATAGTTACCCTCTCCTTATTATAGTTCATCACTTCATTTATTGAAGCCAGCTCCTGCTTCTGCCTGACAACATCATAATAAGCCGCTATAACATTATACATCGTGTTTAGTACCTGGTCTTTGAACTGAATCTCTCCAAGCGTTTCTATTTCATTAAGCTTATTCTTTGTTACAAACATCTTACCTCCATCGAACAGAGTCCACGACAGTTGGGCGCCTGCACTCAACATTTTAGATGAAAGAGATGGATAGTTACTCTCGCCCCCTGCGGGAAGCCCCTGGTGAATATTATTCACCTCGTATGAACCAGAACCACTCATTTTAATGTCTGGTAGCATCCCCGCATTGCCAGGAGTATTATTCACTTTTGCAATATAGGCATCGTTATGTGCTACGAGAATATCAAAATTGTTTTTTAAAGCTATTTGTACAGCTTCATCGACGGAGAGTATTTTCTGGCCTTCAACACCTGAAAATAGCATTGATAATAAAAGTGCAGAGATAATTCTATTAACCATTTTTCTTGATGCTAAGTATTTTAGTTTCTTTTTGTATCTTTTTTCCCCGACATCACAATATAGGTCACCGGAATTACAAATAATGTAAGCAATAATGAAAAGAACAATCCGCCAACGACAACAATCCCCAGTGGAACCCGGCTATGTGCACCAGCTCCTAAAGCGAGTGCAATTGGAAAAGCCCCGAAAATTGTTGCAAGCGATGTCATTAATATCGGACGAAACCGTGCTGCTGCAGCTTCAAATGCCGCAACCCTCTTTGTCATTCCGGCTTTCTGTTTCTGATTGGCAAATTCGACGATAAGAATTCCGTTTTTAGTGACAATTCCTATTAAAAGGATCATCCCGATCTCTGAAAAAATGTTCAGAGTTTGTCCGAAAATCCATAATGATAACATAGCTCCGGCTATAGCCATTGGGACAGTAAGCATTATAATAAAAGGGTCGCGGAAACTTTCAAATTGAGCAGCCAGAATTAAATAGATAAGCAACAGGGCCAAAACTAATGCAAAGGAGATGTTTGAACTGCTCTCTGCAAAATCTCTGGAAGTTCCTGACAAAGCGGTAGTAAAGGAACTATCCAGCAACTTATCAGCGATTCTTTGCATCTCTTCTATACCTTCCCCAAGAGTCTTTCCATTAGCAGTGTTGGCAGAAATTGTGGCAGATTTATAACGGTTATAATGATATAATGTAGGAGGGCTGCTGTTCTCTTCTATTTTTACCAGATTGTCTAGTTGTATCATTGCACCCGTATTGGTTCTTACATACAGGGATGATATGTCGGATGGGACATTCCTGTCCTTGCGCATTACCTGTGCAATTACATAATATTGTTTGTTATTACGCAGAAAATAGCCGGTACGTCCACCGCTGAACGCATAATTCAGTGCATCCGAGACATCTCTTTCGTTAACGCCGAGACTGGTAGCTTTTAAACGGTCAACTCTTATGTTTAATTCAGGCTTATTGAATTTCAGATCAACATCAACGTTGCTGAAGACAGGACTGGCCTGAGCCTCTTCAAGAAATTGAGGCAATACTTTTCTGAGCTTTTCAAAATCAAGGTTTTGCAGCACAAACTGAACTGGCAGTCCTCTTGAAGTAGATGTAGCAATTGTTGGTTCCTGACTTGCTATTACCCTGGCATCAGGAATAGTTCTGTAAATTTTCGAAAGCTTATCATAAGCCTGTTGCTGTGTTATTTTCCTGTCAGCAGGATCCTTTAGAAAAGCTATTACGAAACCTGTATTTACACTCGAGTTCATACCCCCGCCGTACCTTGCCAGAACAAAGTTAACCCCGGGTATTGAATCGAGGTTCTGACGTGCAACCTTATCAATTATATTTTGAGTAGTAGTATATTCAGTGCCTTCGGGTGCAGTTAGTGATGTCCTGACATAACTATGATCCTCAAGAGGAGCAAGCTCTGACTTAAGTATTCCTGACAGTGAAATAATAACAACGACACAAAATCCCAAAATTGAAAATGCTATCCACTTACGAAGAATAAAAAAACTAAGCAGACGTCTGTAAGTTTCCTCCATGCCCTTAAAAAATGGCTCAGTGGATTCATAAAACCTGGAATGATGAGAAGCATATCCGCCTAACTTGACATTAAGCACCGGCGTAAGCGTAAGTGAAACAAGAGCTGAAATCAATACCGCGCTTGCAACTACTATTCCGAACTCACGGAAAAGCCTTCCCGTAAAACCCTGTAAGAATATCACTGGAATAAAAACTATTGCAAGGGTAAGAGATGTAGAAACCACTGCAAAAAATATTTCGCGTGTTCCTTCAAAAGCAGCCTGCCATTTATCCATTCCCCGTTCAATACGCTTGAATATATTTTCTGTTACCACAATTCCATCGTCAACCACGAGGCCCGTTGCCAGTACAATTCCCAGCAGTGTCAGAACATTAATTGAATATCCAAAAATATACATAACGAAAAAAGTCCCGGTGAGTGAGACCGGAATGTCGATTAGAGGACGTAAGGCAATGACCCAGTTTCGAAAGAACAGGAAGATAATGAGAATTACCAGACTTATGGCAATTATTAAAGTTTCAATAACATCGCTGACAGATTGTCTTACGAATATTGATTTATCGCGGGCAATCTGCAGTTCCATGCCTTTTGGAGCATTTTCTTTAATCTGGTCGAGTCGTTTGTAAAACTCATCAGCAATTTGAATGTCGTTTGCACCAGGAAGTGGAATCAGCGCTAATACAACACCGGTAACACCATTTATTCTTGCTCCGGATTCTTCATCTTGCGGACCAAGAACCGCTTCGCCTATATCGCTAAAACGAACAACCTGGTTATCAGTCTGTTTTATAATAAGGTTGTTAAAGTCATCTTCAGTTTCCAGCCTCCCGAATGTTTTTACTGTCAGTTCCGTACTTGTCCCACGGATCTTACCACCCGGCATCTCAACATTTTCTTTTGCGAGTGCTGAGTTCACGTCAGAAGCAGTCATGTTATATGCTGCCAGCTTATTGGGATTAATCCATAAACGCATGGCAGGTTTCTGTTGTCCATAAATAACTACTGAGCTGACTCCGGGAATAGTCTGTAATTTCTCCTGCAAAACATTTTCAGCATAATCGCTCAGTTCAATATCATTCATCTTGCTGCTTTCGGCGACCAGCATTATTATCGGGTCTCCATTTGCGTCTGCCTTAGTGACTGTTGGAGGAGCATCTATATCCTGAGGCAGCGACCTCATTGCCTGTGAAACTTTATCCCTGACATCATTAGCTGCCTTTTCCAGATCAGCGCCAAGATTAAATTCAACGGTAATAGTGCTGGATCCTATTGCTGATTGGGAAGAAATTGATTTAACGCCCTCGATCCCGTTAATTGATTTTTCTAATGGCTCTGTGATCTGCGATTCAACAATTTCAGCATTGGCCCCGGTGTAGGATGCCTGCACAGTAATCACAGGAGGATCAATTGCCGGATAAAGACGAACGCCAAGAAAAGTGAACCCGACGGCGCCCAACAGAACGATTATTAGACTTAATACTATTGACCCAACAGGTCTTTTTAAAGCAATATCTGAGATAATCATATTGAATCAGCTTTTACACTGGAATAGTACAATTTTGAACCTTCTTTCAAAAAGAGAAGACCGGTAATAATAACCGTATCACCTGGTTGAATACCTTCAGTAATCTCAACACTTGAGGCCCTTCGTACTCCAGTCTTTACATTAATAAAATGAGCCTTTCCTTTTTTAGCCACAATAACACTCTTGTTTTGTTCTTCAGGAATAATAGCCTGTGTTGGTACCAAAAGAGCATTTTTCTTCTCATTAAGTTTCAGATTAACATCGGTAAATGCACCCGGGAGCAGATGATCAGACTTGTTGTCCACAAATGCTCTCACTTTAAGGTTTCGGGTGGCAGCATCGATACCCTCTTCAGTTGCCATTACCGTAGCTTCATATTGTTTTTCATCATTCGACATTGTGAATATTATTTTCATACCCGGTTTAATTTCGGAGCTGTATTTTTCAGGTACACTAAAATCAAGTTTTAGTTTATCTTCACTTCGGATTGTGGCCAGAAGGGTTGATGGAGTAACTTCAGCGCCGATACTTATATTACGGAGGCCTATCACTCCATCAAAAGGAGCCAGCACCTCTGTTTTCCTGATAAGGACTTTTTGTACTTCAATATCGGCTCTTAATGAATTCAACTGCAACCCGGTCTGGTCGTAATCGTTCTGACTTATTCCATTTGCTTTTAGCAGTTCCGATTGTCTTTCATAGATTTTTTCCTGTATAGCCAGCTGTATTTGTAATTTATTCAGTCCGGCCTGCAGATCATCATCAAAAAGCTTCACCAGTAAAGTACCTTTTTTCACAAATTTTCCTTCAGGCAAATTTATTCTAACCACCCTTCCGGGAACTTCATTTTTTAACTCAACTTCTTCAAATGCCAGTAATGACCCTGAAACTGAAACTTCATCAATCAGTAACGATGGTTTTACCAGATAGGCATCTACTTTTGTTAATTGTTTTTGCCTTAAAGCAGAGTTATTCGCTTTTGGAAGCCTGTTATCTTTCGTTTTTCCACAATTTAAACATAACAAGGTGATAATTACCAGTACAGCAGGCAGATAAAGCCATTTTGAGATCCTCTTCATTTTATAAATTTGTTTTATTAGTTGCCAGATTATTTTCAATTTTCAAGAGCAATACATATAATTCGTTTACCTGATTTTCAGGAATACCTTTTACCGCCATGGAAGTTGTAGTGTTAAATGCTTTTCTTATATCAGGCAGAATTTTCTCGGCTTTAACGGTTATTTGCAGATTGATCTTTCGGCGGTCATTTGCATTCTGAACTCTTTCCACATAACCGTTTGATGACAGATAGTCAATAATGCGCACTGACTGCACTTTGTTGCATAACAGTTTGCCGGAGAGTTCCTTTTGGGTAAGTTTTCCCTTTCCTGCTTCAATCAATACCAAAGGATAATATGAGCGTTTGATATCGAGATGCGACAGGTTGTTCTGAAGATCAGCCAGAAAAATCCTGCTTATTTTACCCATAACCCTTCCTATCGGTTCCCTGATGTTGCTTTCGTCTTTTACGTGCATATATAATTTCCGGTTTGTGACTGCAAAATTAATTAGAATTATTAATAGTTAACATTGTTAACAATATTTAACATATCTTAATACATTCTACGAGTTAAAAATGTCTGACATGTAGTAATTGTGAAAAGAGTCAGCGACTCAGAATATTTTTGGCCGGAGTAATTTGACTACCAGAAACAGGAGTTAAGCGTTTATTGTTCGGGGATGTAAGTAAAGTAATTATTTCACCTGTTTCCACTGGTGTGTCTGAGATTGTTTTTGTTACGGGATCAAAATTTATCCTCAATGGGACGGGTTTTTCTATGACCTGATGAAATTGGCAGTTCTGAAAAGCATTAATAAATCATGGGAATCAATCTCTTTGTCTGTGTTTGGTAATCAAGATATTTTTGTCCCATATGCCTGACCATAAATTTTTCTTCGACAATTATACGATTCAGATATCCCAGCAAAACCGGAATAATCATAAGCAAGATTGATATCCAGTTTGACAGGCACGTAGAAATCCCAAGAAAGATAATCAGCTGGCCTAAATAACCAGGGTGTCTTATTTTCTTATATATTCCTGCCTGAATTAACTCATGGTTCTCAATTTTTGTCACGGTATACGTGAATTGTTGTTTAAGGGTCAGTATTGAGGTGACCCGGATTATCAATCCAATTATTACAAAAAAAGATCCGATAACAAAAAGTATGTCCCAATGATAAATCCGTCCAATCTTAGTTGAAGCCATAATGAAAGAAAGCCAAAAGCCTATGGATATTGAAAGTGTAAGTAACCAGACACTTCCTTTATCTCCTGATGTGGAGATTTCCCTTTTGCTTTGTTGTCTCCTGCTCATGAATATCTCAAATATTCCATAGAGTACAGAAAACGCAATAATTATGATCAGCTTTATATTCATTGTTTCATTTTTTTATTGTCTTATTCATATCTTAATGCATCCACAGGGTTTCTTGTTGCTGCTCTCCAGCTTTGCCAGCTCACTGTTAGTAAAGCTATTATAAGAGCAATAATTCCGGACAGACAGAATATCCACCAGCTTAGTTCTGTTTTATAAGCAAATGATTGCAACCATTTATGCATAGCGAACCAGGCAACCGGGGTTGCAATAAGGAAGGCTATTAAAACCCATTTTATGAATTTTGTATTTAGCATTGTCATCATTTCTGCTATGGTGGCTCCATTTACCTTCCTTACGCCTATCTCTTTTGTCCGTTTTTCGGAGAAGAACGCTGCCAGGCCAAAAAGCCCCATGCATGCTATCAGAATAGCAATCGTTGAGAATATGAAGATGATTTTACCAAACATGGTCTCTTTTCTATATAGCTGATCGTAAAAATTGTCGTAGAAAAAGTACTCAAAAGGGCTATCAGGTACAATTTTATTCCAAATTTTTTGAATATACTGCACCGAACCGGTAATGGATGCCGCATCTAATTTTACAGCCAGGAAATTAGGATTGCTCTCATTCACATAGAGGAATAGAGGTTCTATCTCTTCATTTAATGATTTAAAGTTAAAATCCTTTATTATCCCTGTTACGAACCCCTCTTTCTGCATATATAATGAAAACTGTTTTCCGACAGGTTTATCCCAGCCAAGTTTTTTAACTGCAGATTCATTTAGCAGAAAATGCGTTCCGGAGTAAGGACATGCTGTATCTCCGGGCAGATATCCCTCTTTTAACTGAATACCATAAGTTCTGATAAAATCATTATCAATCCCAAGATATGCCATTGTCGGAGGGTTCTGTTTATTGATCCCTTCATAACCAATTGAAGCAACCCATTTCATTTCTCCAGGCAGATCGGATGTTGCTGATGCTGATCTTATATTGGGATTCCTGGTTAGTTCCTGTTTGAACGACAATATTTTGTTACGGATATTATTATCGTTAAGTGGGATGATCATAAGCTGAACTTTTGAGAATCCAAGATTTTTATTCCGGATGAAACTCATTTGCCGGTAAATAAAAAGTGATGAAGTAATAAGTATTATTGAAATTCCAAACTGAAAGAGAACAAGTATACCCTGTGTTCCGATATGTTTTTTGTTGTCAGCAAATGGTTTCCTGAATGTGTCCATTGGATTAATACGCGAAGAGATCCAGCCGGAAGCGAGACCGGTAATTATTGTGATAAGGATGAATAAAATGGCTAAACCTGGCACAAGATTTTTTATTGAAAAATATTTTGACAGGTCAGAACCCACAAGTCCGGAATACCAGGGTAGCTGGTCATTAATAATCAATGATGAGATTATTATTGAAATTCCAACCAGAACGAAAGCATCTGTAAGGTATAAGAAAATGAGTTGTTTTCTTCTGGCTCCCATTATTCTGCGCATACCAAGTTCAGTTATCTGGCGGCTATTAATGGAAAATGAAAGATTTATATAATTAATACAGGCGATTATCAGGATCATTATAGCAATGGTACTTAATATATAAATACTTTTAATATCACTGTTTGGACTGAATTCACCACCCATTCTGGAATGAAGATGGATTGATGTTAAAGCTTGTACATGATACAGTTTATTATCACCGAAATCGGCTCCTCCGTCGTATTCTTTTGTAGACTGGCTAACTGATTTTTCGAGACTTTTAAAGCTTGTTGCCTGATTTGTAAGAAGGTAAAGATTAGTTACAGTATTCATAGGGTTAAACAGAAAATCATTTCCGTAAAATGTTCTGGCAGCTGACATCGGGATCATCATGTCGAATTGAAGATGAGTATTCCCTGGGATGTTTTTCATAATCCCGGTCACCGTCAGATCTATCGACCGGTTAAAACGGAGGGTCTTTCCGATGGGGTCATATTTACCGAAGTATTTTTCAGCTGTTGATTCCGAAATAACCACTCCATTAGGTTGTGCTAATACTCTGGCCTGATTTCCAACAATCAGGGGGAGTGTAAATACATCAAAAATTGTAGAATCGACCAGTACTATTCTGTTTTCATAAAAATTTTTGTCACCGGCTGAAACCAATCCTTTGTCTAGCCTAGTGATCCTTACTGTCTTTTCTATTTCAGGAAATTTATTCTGAAGAAATGGCCCAAGCGGATTCGGTGTCTGAACCCATGCTTCTTCTACTCCTCCCATAGTGAAAGTGCTGTATACGCGGTATATTCTGTCGGAGTTCTTATGAAAACGGTCAAAGCTAAGTTCATAGCTTATATAAAGAAAGATGAAACTTGCTGCTACTATTCCGATAGTCAGACCGGTAATGTTAACAAAGGTAAAGAGTTTATGGTTCCTGAAATTTCGAAGTGTAAACTGTAATTTTTGTAAAACCATGACTATTTTATTATAGTTAACTCATTATATCCTAAAAGCATGCCGTAATTATAAATACCAGATAAATAGTTTGTTAAGAATGCCAATAATTTTTAAGCGTAAATATATTTTACTGTTTTGTGTAAATATATTTTACATAATTCCAACGTATTCTTCATAAATATTCATCAATGAAATATTCTATTGCCGGGCTAAATACCTGACATCTTTTTTAAGGTTGTGCAATATCTTATCCATATGAATTTTTTTCTTTGTTGGTCAGTACCTGACAGAGATCCCTTAGCGTTTGAGAAGCTCCTGTCGGGTACAGTAATTAATTAATATTTCTCAGTATATAATTTTGCCATTCCGTTACTATCATAGGGAGTTCCACATTATAAATATTCTTAAATCCTTCAGCTACATCAGGATATTGATAAAATCTCTTTAACTTATCAATGCCATATTTATCAATTAAGAATTTTAAAAAAAGGCCTGATATTGGGTATGACAAGCATTGTCCATTTTTATATGGTCCCTTCCAGAAATCTGTTTTTCCAGTTATTAAATCTTGTATTTCTAAATTGTCCCGAATTATTTTACAATCATTCGTAATCCGCTCAGGGTGTTGAAATAGTGCAAATGACAAAGGAATACCTTCGTTAAAAAAAGAATTTGGGCTCCTTAGATTGAAATTAAATATATAATGAATCCCTTCATGTGTTAACAAATCTTTATCTAATCCTACAGTATGAATCAGACTGTCGATTACGAATCCTCCCGTCGTACCTGGCTTTGGGTCACCACTTACAATATTTATCTCTAACTGATCACTGTGAATAAAAAATTTTAGTTTTTGAGATGGTTTCGTCACTTTATAAAGTCTGCAAAAATCATCAAACGAATCCATTAAAGAGTCAATTGTAAACTGAAACTGACTAATAGTTTTGTATTTACATGAAAAATAAGCTTCTATATATTTATTATCAATTTTTTGAGAATAGTTTTCCTTTCGTATGAGTGCTAAATCCACAAGGCTATCTGATATAAATTTATTTTCTTTTAAATTACCCAAATATCTCATTTTGTTGTTTTTGAGTATATAATAATTATATAATCCCAAAAAACGTCCAGATGATAAATTTCTTAAGGCTGCATATGAATTACCAATTGCTGCTGAACATTGTGCACTTTCGTTAATTATTGCTATTGCATCACCATAATCTGTAAGTTCAATTGTTCCAAGGGTACAATTATTATTGTAAATCTTTATGGGTAAATTAAAAATCGAAAGATCATCTAATTTACCCGTTAACCCAATAATCAGATAATGGCAACGATCTTCTAACTTTTTAACATCATTAACCCTTACTATGTCGATCCTTGAGTCCTGGTTTAAAAACCATTGCGATAGATTATCAATAATTTCTTTATTGGCTATAGTATCAAACCCCCCAGATAAAACAATTTTAAATAGTCTACTCTGCCCAAGTTTATTTATTTGAATCAGATTAATATCTGGATGTGCCAATGAGTTTAAATCAATTTTACATTCCTGAGCGTAAACTGCTCCGGAAATAAGGATCATAATGGAGATAAATATATTTTTCATGATGATTTGAAATTGTGAACTATGTCTTATAGTTTAAACCTGGTCTCTCCGGTATGGTAGTTAATAATCAGCATTGGACCGTTATCAATCGCAGATTTAGAAACCGGTCCATAAACAAACCAGTAACCGTTAATTAAATAGGTATCAAATGGTTTCCAAAGAAAAGCATTCCAGTTTCCGTACTTCTCTGAAAATATTTGGTCAGCAATTTTAATAGCTGTTCGTTTGCTTATCATAATTTCATTTCTGACGCTATCATACTTATTATCTATTAACTGACATGTATAGAATTCCGCTTGCCGGGCATCCAGATGGGATTTAGTACCCAGATGGAAATAATACAGGCCAATAAAAATAAGATAAGAAATAATTGTAAATATTACTAATGTTATCAGTTTTGATTTCATAAAATCTCCTTTTTAGTGTGGTTAAAGATTTAAGTTTTACCAGTTTATAACTATTCCGCAGAATTGAACGAAATCAGTTTCAGGTTTAAATCGCTTTTGATATTTAAAACTCCATGTATGTGAACTTCATCTTTTAAATTTTCTGTAAGGACTGGTTTGTCCCCTTTACAGTTAATCTCCATACTTTAAAATCTTTTTTCCCATTTTTTATCAGGATGTCCCTGAATTATAATTTAATGGGATGATTTTTGTTTCAGTATTGCCCAGTTGGACACTATTCCAATAACTAACCACATGGCTTCAGGCATTTAAAATTTTTGTCCTTTTTTGTGTCGTATATGGGGCAGGAGACAGAGGAACATTTCATTCTTCCATGAAGTATTCTCACACCCCAGGGAATATATCCTGCGCACATTAACAGAGCGCCAATTGAACTAATTAATTCAATATCCGGATTGTTCAGTAGTAAAAGTCCAACAACAATGCAAATGCCCTGCCATTTGCTGATAAATCTTTCTTTCATCAGGCCAATTGCCTGTATAGCTGCTCCAATTGGTAATAGTGGCAACAACCACACCACCCAAAGTAAACCGGCTTTGTTTACAATAACACTTAGAAAAGGAACGAACTCCTGAAATTTAGCTTCCGGCAAAGTGTCGAATGCAGAAAGCACTAAGCATAATGCTCCTTTATCAACAGCCAGGATGAATGCTCCAAATAAACCTGTGATGCCACCCCAGAAACCTAATTGTTTGCCTTTTCCTTGCAATACATTCATGAAACTAATCAGAGATATCATTATTACCGGAACAGCGAACATTACTATAAAATGCCCAATATGGTAAATGGGTTGTTTATGAAACCTTCCAACCAGTTGTTCAACTGTTTGAAGTGCCTCAAGCTTGAGGAGATCAGGGTGCATTAAAAACCCTGCAAGCAGCATTACCGGAAATGCAATAATCGAAATTGCAAAACCCTTCTTTTTAATTGTTTCAATTTTCATGATTTTAAGATTCTTGGTAAAATGTATTAATTGCATGTTTCATCAGAATTAACTGAGATAAGCTTTAGGTTTAAATCCCGGATCTGATTTAAAACCCCGTGCAGATGTGCTTCATCTTTAATAGTGCCCTTAAGAATTGTATTATCGCCCTCATAACTAATTTCAAAACCTTCAAAGAAGTTCTTCCATTTTTTATCAAGTTGCCCCTGAACTTTAATTATAGCCTCTCCTTTCATATTTTTATTGATTAAATTCTTAAGCAAAATTCGGGTACCAGCATCAAAAAAAAATCACCCGTATGGGTGATTTTAAAGGGTGATTTTTGAAAATAAAAATTTGAGTATAGTGAATCATCTAAATCAAAGAAAACTAATGAGGAGATTCCACGGCTCAATTATATCAGAGATCAGATTTATTCAAAGCTAAATTTATTGATTGGTTATTATTATTTTCACAGGACAATACGCAGTTGCATTTTCACTATCTGCTACAAGTATCCTTACAGTTAGTTCCCCTGGTTCCACTGGTGTGCCTGAGAATGTTTTTGTCCCGGGATCAAAACGTAACCACGATGGCAATGGATTCATGTTGATTAACATTGCAGAATAAGTAAGTGCACCATTATTATCATCATCAAAAAAAATGTTATCAGGAACGGTAAATGTGAATGGATGACCTGCAACTGCAGTCTGATTTGGTATTAATGATTTAATATAGGGACTTAAATTTGTGTGTTTCAGACTATCAATAGCACCATCTATACGAACCCAGTAGACATACACATCTGAATAATCAGGTTTTGTACCTGTGGAATAGAACAGGTATTTGTTATCAGGAGTAACCCAGGGGCCCCAGCTTCCTAGTCCGAAGTTGATTTTTGGACCAAAATTTCTTGGGTTTGTCCATGTTCCATCACTCTTTCTGTAACTGATTCCTAAAGCTGGCCTGTTAGTCACAATCATATATGACTCGTCTCGTGAAACATAGAAATCGAGATTTTCCCCGC
>WSSedB1CaDRAFT_10000419_pt1 | contig 18782 bp, 18 predicted proteins | sample WetSurSB1Cattail_FD_9460 | JGI IMG/M metagenome (IMG submission 9460)
GTGAGGGTATTTACGCTCCATGCCATTGCTGTCGTCGCCGAGTCCGCCTCGCTCACTGTATCTATCGCTGCACTTGAGGATGCCCGCACAAGTTTATATGACAGGTCAGACGCAGCCGTCACATTGTCAGAGGCTGCCCCCCAGCTTACCGTTGTTCCCGTTGTGCTTGTACCGGAGAAAGCAACTGCCGTTCCTGCTGTCGGAGCTGTTCCGTCTGTCGTTGTCACAGAAGCAGGCGCATACAGGCTCATGTTTCCGACTGCATCCTTTACAAGTACGGCAAAATAATACGTCGTACTGTCGTTCAAACTTGTAACTGCCGCAGTGAGGGTATTTACGGTCCACGTCATTGCTGTCGTTGCAGAGTTTGCTTCGCTAACTGTATCTATAGCTGCACTTGAAGATGCCCGTACAAGTTTATATGACAGGTCAGACGCAGCCGTCACATCATCGGAAGCTGCTCCCCAGCTTACCGTCGTCCCCGTAGAGCTTGTACTGGAGAAAGCAACTGACGTTCCGACTGTCGGAGCTGTCGTATCTGACGATGCTGATGTCGTTACAGATGCAGGTGAGTACAGACTCATGTTTCCGACTGCATCCTTTACGAGCACGGCAAAATAATACGTCGTATCTGCGGAAAGGTCAGTAACGGCAGTCGTTAATGTATTTATTGTCCATCCCATCTCCAGCCCGCCGTCGGCAGTTGTAACTGCGTTCGCCTCGCTCACTGTATCTATGGCTGCACTTGAAGATGCCGCTACAAGTTTATATGACAGGTCAGACGCAGCCGTCACATCATCGGAGGCTGCTCCCCAGCTTACCGTCGTCCCCGTAGAAGTTGTTTCAGAGAAACTGAGTCCCGTACCGGCTGTCGGGGCGGTCACATCAGCAGATGCTTCTGTCGTTACGGAGACCGGAGGATACAGGCTCATATTTCCGGCTGCATCCTTTACAAGAACCGCAAAATAATACGTCGTTCCTGCAGATAGACCTGTGGCTGTATAACTGGTCACATTCATGGTCCAGTCCATTACCAGCCCGTTGTCAGCAGTCGACATTGCGTCTGCCTCTGCGACGGTGTCCAGTGCAGCACTTGTCAAAGCCTGTACGACTTTATATGAAAGGCTTGCTGCTGTAGTTACGCCGTCAGAAGCGGCTCCCCAGCTTACCGTCGCTCCTGTGGAAGTCGTTCCGGAGAAACTGAGTCCCGTACCGGCTGTCGGAGCAGTCTCATCAGAGGACACAGTTGTCGTTACTGACGCAGGAGCATACAGATTTATATTTCCGGCGTTGTCTTTTACCAGTACTGCAAAATAATACGTTAAACCTGCAGAAAGCCCCGTAACAGTGCAACTTGTCGCATTTGCCGTCCATGTCATAACGATCGTTGCAGAAGCAGCTCCGCTTACCGTGTCTATCGTTGTGCCTGAGGAAGCCTGCACGACTTCATACAACAGATCCGATTGTGACGTCATGTCATCAGATGCCGCGCCCCATGTTACCGTGGTTCCTGTAGAAGTCGTATCAGAAAAACTGATTGCAGTCCCAACTGACGGAACTGTCGTATCAGAACTCCCCGGATCTGAATCAATTTTGCAGCCGTTTGAAAAAAGAAAGCACAGACAAACAACCGGCAATAACTCCGAAAAGAATAATCGTCTTTTTGGCATAATAATATCTCTCCTTCCCGTTAATCTTTTAGAGTTTCCATTAACGGTTCTTTATTTGCAAATATGCAGTACCTGCTGCCCTTCCTAGAAGTATAACCTGGAATAAATCAAAAACCATGTTCAGGGAGAATTTAAGAATCTGATCAATTCAAGAGAAAAAAATACTGTGCCTGTTGACGCTGACTATAATAGCTTTATGTCCGCAGAAGTAAAAAAGACTGCCGGAAAATAACAAAAAACGGTTATTCGACAGTCTCCGGCATGACTTGTAATATATCCCGTCCAGTTTAATGGTAAGTCAGAGATTGTTCTGAAGAGTGTCTTTTTTTGACTAAATATACTTTAATCTGACTGTTACTGCCCGCCGACCATAACGCCGACATTTCCGTGCAGATACAATCGCAGCAGCCCGACAAGGAACAGGTGCAGCGGATAATAAAGATAGAAAAACCACTTCATCCAGTTTCCTCTGCCTTTTTCCCCGTTGTACCGGTACAGTAACGGAAGTGCAAGAACAACACTCATCTGCAGCAGCCCGTACCACACATTTATAAAAATCATGTAGACGATGGAATACAATGCCGCGTAAAAAATCAGACTCGTACTCTGTTTTTTGAAGTTCCCCCTGTTCGATGCAAAACCAACTATGAACATAATGGCGATACTGCTCCAGTCGGACGGGAATGCAATAATGCATATTACTACCGTTGCTGTAATTTTCTTCCATTTCGCCAGTGTGCTGTTTTGAATGACAAGCGTGACAAGCCCCCATGCAAGCGCCCACATAATACTTGTCTGGTTGAATATGCCGGTCTTCAGGGGGATGAACGGAATACCAAACGCAAAATTATAGGCAAAGTGTGATATCAGCGCAAACAGAAAGAGTCTGACGGCATACTTTTTGACATCGTGGGTATAGTGGTATCCCTCCGCTACAAAAAAACACATAATCGGCGCAGTAAGACGACCGACAGCATGCAGCAGATAAACGAAAACCGGCAGATTATAACCGGGCCAGACAACACAAAGGATGTGATCAAGAGTCATCGCAAAAATGGCTATCAGTTTAAGCTGATTTCTGTTAATTCCCGGTTTATTTAGTGTAATTTCTTCCATATCGGAAGATTATACACATATAGCAACTGAAAAGCAGCTGGTATGGAATCAATTATACTTGATTTTTTACCGGTTCCGGCATAGAAATACACAGGTGGTATGATACATGACAACAAGAATCTACTTCGTAAGGCACGCGCTGCCCGTACAGGAACATGCAGACGACAGGACAAGGCCATTAACAGAAGAGGGACTTGCGGACTCCGCTCTCGTACGGGATTTTCTGCGTGATAAAAATATCAGTGTTTTTTACTGCAGCCCGTACAGGCGCAGCCTCGACACGATACGAAGCGCGGCAGCCTGTTATCATAAAGAAATAAAAACGGACGAGCGGCTCCGTGAAAGGGAATCGGGTCCCGGAAAAAACAATTACGAAATGTTCCGGAAACGGTGGGAGGACCATACATTCCATGAAGAAGGCGGTGAATCAATTTCCATGGTCCGGAAACGGAACATTGCAGCCTTAACAGATATTCTGGGAACAGACGCGGGGAAAAATATTGTTATAGGAACGCACGGGACGGCACTCAGTTCCGTCCTGAATTATTATGATCCGTCATTCTCCTGTGACGGCTTTATGCGCATCATCGACTGGATGCCGTACATCATCGAACTTGATTTTGACAATACGACGTTGGTACGTAAAACCGAACATATTCACATAGAAAAACAGTACAACTGAACTTACAAGTCAAACTGCTTGCATTCCCTGTATTTTTTCCAATAGTATAAGAACTGTTGATGATACAGATTGAACACATTTCTTTTTCATATCCTGATTCTGCGGTTACCCTGTTCGATAATTTTTCTGCAGTGATTGGCGCCACAGACGGTTCCCGCAAAGGAAGCTGGACTTGTATTGCAGGCGCGAATGGCTGCGGAAAAACGACGCTGCTGCATCTTATAGAAAGAACGCTCATTCCGTCAGCAGGCAGCATATCGTCAGCTGATGCCGTATACTGCGCACAGAACTGCAGTACGCTCCCGGAAAACGCATACGTATCGTTCTGGGATGCAGACAACGACGTCCGCCGCTTTTTCTCGATGATGGGAATCAGGGATGAGCAGCTATACAGATGGGAAACGCTTTCCGGTGGAGAAAAAAAACGCATACAGACTGCATCCGCACTCGCAGAGCGTCCGCAGGTTCTGCTGCTTGACGAACCGACAAACCATCTTGATGCTGCTTCAAAAGAACAACTGCTCCGGGCACTTACGCTGTATGAGGGAACGGGTGTTATTGTAAGCCATGACCGTGCATTTTCTGACGAACTATGCAGCTCCACATTGTACCTATACCGTCCTGCCGTTTCATTTTCCGGAGGCTCCGACTGCGTTCAGGGTACATCATATCCGGGAGGACTCAGCAGAGCCCTTTCACTCAGAGAAGCGGAAACAGGTGCAGCACGTGCAGAATGGCAGAAAAACAACGATGCAGCTGCAAAAGCAAAATCTCTTTCCGATAAATGGCAGCGCGAAGCTGAACATTCTGCAAACAGACTGCGTAAATCCCTTGCGGTAAAAAAAGGCGACCATGATGCGGCCTCCAGAATAGATGCAGCACGCATTTCGGGGAAAGATAAAACCGCGGGGGATACAGGTAAACGTTTTGCAACGAGGCTCGCACAGACAGAGGCAAAACGGGACAGTACTGCAAAACCGCTTTCACGGAAAAACGGTTTTGCGATTGATGTACCGGAAACGGATTCATACGTTCCGGAAATACTGCTCACCATGGAAGCTCAGACACTCTCTCCCGGAGAGATACATACAGATGATACATATTCGCTGGAAATACCGGAACTGCTCNTCCGCAGAAAATCNCNTATAGCACTCACCGGAGAAAACGGCNCCGGAAAAACAATGCTCGTCCATAAAATCATGGAACGGCTTTCAGGCAGACCGTATTTCTGCCTGCCGCAGGAAATATCAGAAGAAGAAACAATACGTGTCATTGAGCAGTTTGAATCGCTCGACGATGCACAGCGGGGACAGGTTCTTTCGACGGTATACAGAATGGGTTCGGAACCTGACCAGATTCCCTCAGGACAGCATGCGGACCGGAATCAAATCAGTCCCGGTGAACTGCGCAAACTCATGATTGCAATGGCTGTCTGCGGCTGTAATGAAACCGGCCGGACTGGATTACCCCTCCAGCTTTTACTGCTCGACGAACCAACAAATCATATGGATATCATCTCCGCTCAGTCACTTGAATCTGCACTGAATGCGGTCGAATGCGCACTTCTTATCATAAGCCACGATGAGGTTTTCCTCGAACATACAGGCTGCAACGAAAAATGGCATATCACACGAAGCGGAAATAAAGGGACGCTGGAACTGGTATAACACACAGGAGGCATAAAACACCATGATGGAACCTCTAAAAACTTCAGTTTTTAGAGGTAACTCTGAAAGTGCGATGTTCTAAGTCGCGATATTACAGTGACTTAGAACTCGACGGTATCTTTAAAAAGTCACTGAAAGTGAGCTTTTAAAGATACCCATGATATATCTCTTCAGTTTTCTAAAAAGTCTTGAGTTTTTCGGCGCCGTTGCAGTCCCCTTCTATCTGCAGCGGATGGAATTTTCGTATACGCAGATGTTCCTTATGGAAACGATTTTTTCCGTCTCCCTCTTTCTGTTTGAAATTCCGACCGGAGTCGTAGCGGACAAGTGGGGCCGGAAAACATCGCTCTTTCTGGGCGCACTGCTGCTGGGCGGAAGCTTTACTGCACTCGGCATTATACGCAGGATTCCCGCTTTGGACGACCCGCCATTCATGGCGGGTGTTTTTCCGCCTTAATCCGACGTACGTATTTGAGAACAAACTAACGGAATTCTGTGATGTCCTCCGTCTTTTTATTCTTCTAAACGTCGTCTATTATTACATGCTGTTCGGGAAAGTATTCTGCATACCGTATGTAAAAGAGAATGCGGAGCAGAAAATAAGCCCGCGGGCAACCCTGAGAGAAGCGACTCTCAGCGGGAAGGCACCGTCCGGCGTTTGAAAAAATTACAGATATTCTTTCTTAAGCTTTTTGCAGCGCTCAATCCGTGCTCCGCGAGGTGTATCACCGTGTTCAGGATCATTTGAATATTCCTGCAGTGTTTTGCAGGGGAATCCGGCACACTCTCCGCAGAAGGACAGACTTCCTGCGGAAGCCTGTTTTTCTTTGAAACATTCAGCGACAGCACATGTACTACCCTCTGAATACCAGAACGGCCTGCCGCTTGTTGCAACACATCCGCCGCAGTTCATCTTTGTTTTAAACTCACAGGCCTCACACGAAAGGCCGCAGTATGAATCGATTTTTTCTTTCATACTGCCAGTATACCACAGGAGTATCCTATAGTAAAAATAATTATTGACTTGTGAAGCATAGTAAAACTGATAGCATAAAATAAAATTGTACATATAATTAACGTATGAACTATGATGAAATACTGAAAAAGGCATCAGGATTCCGTCCTGCATGGGTTGAACTTGCATCAAGGCCCTGCGTATGAACATAGAAACGAAAAGGCTGATCATCAGGAATTTTGAACTTACAGACGAAAGCGATCTGCGTGAGTATATGCTGCAGCGGGTAAACGCGTTATATGAAGCGTATCCCGATTTTACGGCGGATAAGAGCAAAAAGGAAATTGCATTCCGCAGCAAAAGCGATGAGTTCTTCGCAATTGAACTGGCAGAAGAACATAAAGTCATCGGAAACATATACATGGGAAAACGGAACTATAATACACGTGAACTTGGGTACGTGCTCAACGAATTATATCAGCACCGGGGATTCGGAAGTGAAGCAGCTGCTGCGGTACTTGAGTATTTTTTCACACAGGGTGTCCACCGTGTTTATGCAGAATGCTGCCCCCAAAATACCCCCTCATGGAAAACAATGGAAAAAATCGGTATGAACAGGGAAGCACATTTCAGAAAGAATGTTTCATTCCACACCGATGCAGAAGGTAAACCGGTATACTGGGATACGTATGTATACGCAGTTCTGAATCCTCGAGATTAAGTATCACACAACGGAAACAAGCTCTGCTTTCGCTGCCATAAAGACAGTACCGCATAATTGACAGCCGATGGTACTCTCATAATGATATAAGGAAAAAAGTTTGCCAGCAGGAGAAAAAATGAATACTGATTTTATGTTCGATTCCGGATACTGTACGGTAAAGTACGAAGAAACCGATAATGTCGTGTTTCTTTCATGGAAAAAATCTGCCAGACTTGCCGATTACAGACAACCAACACTGTTCGCGCTCGGGTTACTGAAACAGCATCCGCAGAGCAATTTTATTGTCGACGCAAGACACGGATTTGAGGATGACCCGGCAGATGTGGAATGGGGGCTTTCAGAACTGCTCCCCGGTATGGCAGAAACTGACTGCAGCTGTGTTGCATTCATTCCGGAAAAGACGCCGGCACTTAAAAAAGAAATGAACATGTGGACGAAAGAATTCGGAAAATATTTTGCAGTCGTGAATACTGAAAGTTATGAAGAAGCAGTACACCGGATGAAAGAGCGGCTCCTTGTACATGTACGGTACACAATAAAATCAGGAAAACGTGATGAGTTCTTCGGGAAAGTAAAAGAGCTGGGAATTATTAAAGCTTCAAGAGAAGAACCGGGAAATTATACATACGATTATTATCTTCCTGCTGATTCGCAGGACGATCTCTTTCTGATGGAAATGTGGACGGACAGTATTGCTCAGGCTGAACACGCAAAAACGATGCACTATCAGAAACTTCAGGAATTGAAAAAAGAGTTCGTTGTTTCTGTTGCGATAGAAAAATATATGTTGACTAGGGCATAAGCAGCAGGACATCTCTAAAAACTTACAGTTTTAGAGATGTCCTATACTAATTTACTTTTTAAGACGCAAGGACACGGAGTTCTATATACAATGCATATAAACAGGAAAAAAATGTATACGGTGGTAAAAAAAACTGCTGTCTGTTCAGCAGGGCTGGTTATACTGACATACTACGGCGATTACGGTTTTGACGATTTTCTGAAAACCGGTGCAAAAAACGATGCAGATATTGAAAGGTTTGTAACCGGAAGGCTTCTGAAAGGACTGCCTGTTCATATACATGCTGCAGGTGCAGGATGTACTGCGTTCGTCGTACATAACGAACGGGGCGAGATTCTGTACGGCAGGAATTTTGATTTTGCATACGCACCTTCACTGCAGGTCTTCACCACTCCGGCTGACGGATATGCGTCAGTCTCTACTGTCAACCTGAGCTTTGCCGGATACGGAAAAGGTAACCTTCCTGAAAAGATGAATCCGGACAGTTTTCTTACACTGGCTGCTCCGTACCTGCCGTTCGACGGAATGAACGAAAAGGGTGTCGCGATTGCTCTGCTTGCCGTACCGGAAGCTGATGCACCGCACTCACCTGACAAGGTCACCCTGAATACAACGACAATGATACGGCTCGTCCTGGACAAAGCTGCTACGGTTGATGAAGCTGTAGAACTTATGAAAAAATATACTATTTATTTTTCAGGCGGCATCACCTCTGCCACTATCTGATTGCGGATGCATCAGGCAGGTCAGTTCTTGTCGAATATTATGGCGAAGCTGTCCGCACCGTAAAAACAGACGAAGGATATCAAATCGCCTCGAATTTCATCGCATACAACGGAGTTAATATAGGTGAAGGATTTACGGAATTCGACCGTTACAATGCAGTAAAGGATGAAATCACGAGAAACAACAGTCAGCTTACGAATCTGAGGGCAATCGCACTGCTGCGGGATGTCGGTATATACGACGGAAATACAGACAAGCTGCAATGGTCTGTTCTGTACAATCTTACGACAGGACAGACTGCGCTGTTCGCACACAGAAACATAGACAACATTGTCAGATCAACGCTGGCCATGAAACGAAATCATTTGTTATTGCCATAAAAAAAATGGTACGCAATTAACAATTAATATTAATCATATAATGAGATAAACTATGAAAATAAAAAAAATTAATTTTACAGAAATAAACAGCATTCTACGGATGCCGGCAATCTTCTGCATGTGTTGTATAGCATTTTTTCTCTTTCCGTCATGCACAACGACTCAGCAAAGAGCTTTTATCCGCAGGGACGCAAACGTCCGCGACTACGCCTATTTCCCTTCCTGTGTCATTCCGAAAGGGAATGACGTCCACCGTTTTATAGCTGCTGAAAATCTACAGACCGAAGAGGCTTTGCTGAAAGAACTCGGGCAGGACGATCTGCAGAAAATAATAAACAGGACAAGGACTCAGGCGCTGATTATTATCCGCGGCAATACGATTGAACTTGAAAAATACGGAAAGAATTATTCACGGGAATCAACGGTTACGTCTTTTTCAATCGCAAAAAGCTTTAATTCGGCAATGGCCGGCTGCATGATTGCCGGAGGATACATAAAAGGCGCCGATGATCCGGTAACGGATTATGTGCCGGAACTTGCACAGCGGGATGCAAGGTTCAGGAAAATCTCAATCCGCCACCTTATGGCCATGTCGTCGGGAATAATGTATCAGGAAAAGGGACTGCGTGCAGACGATACAGAGACGTACTATAATCCCGATCTCAGGATTCTCGCTCTGACAAACACAAAGATACAGGAGGATCCGGGGATACACTTTCTGTACAACAATTACAATCCGATTCTGCTCGGTCTTGTTATTGAACGCGTTACAAATCAGAGTGTGAGCTCGTATATGAGCAGAACTATCTGGTCAAAAATCGGAGCTGAATCTGATGCAACCTGGAGTCTGGACAGTAACGAAGACAGTTTTGAAAAAATGGAAAGCGGCATCAATGCAACTGCAGTCGATTTTGCCCGCTTCGCCTGTCTCTACCGCGACCATGGTATCGTAGACGGTACGCAGGTGATTGACGGCAGCTGGATAGATTTTTCTCTGAAGAAAGTGTCGGATGATCCTGATTATTATTCCGACGCATGGGGAAAACAGATTGTACGGCACGGCGGTTATTATGCACTCGGCTGGTATGTTCTTCCCAGAGACGGCGCGTCTTCCGATTTCTTCGCATTCGGAAATAAAGGGCAGATACTCTATATCTCACCGGCAGCAGATATGGTGATTGCCCGGTTCGGCGAACAGTACGGGATGGATCCCTGGAAGTATCTGACGGCATTTTACCGTTTATGCACGCAGGAAATGCATGCACTGCCACAGGCAGACACAAAGTAAGGCAGCAGCATGTAACTGCGCATTACTGTTTTGTGCCCAATTCCTTCTGCGCCTCACCGCACCATGCCTCATACGCTTCGTACATCCTGATTCCGCACCGTACGGTAAGCAGATAATACCGGTGTGCAGGATCTTCCTTGAGGACAGATTCCAGGGATGCTTCCATTTGATGCAGTACGGCGAGCGTCTCTTCCGCAGTCTTTCTGAACTGCACAATATGTGCAAGCGAATCCGAAGGTTCCGTACAGTTCCCGAAAAAAAGTTTCAGAAGCGTTTCGCTGCGGAATTCGTCTTTTTCAACAGGTTCCGACAGCCACTGTTTCAGATATTTCGTCCCCTTTGCGGTTATCGTATACTGTGTTTTTTCACGGCCGTTCGTACTCACATCTGCGGCTTTTATTTTTTTATCACGCAGCAGTCCCTCAAGTGCCGGATAAATACTTCCGTAACTGGCACCCCAGAACAGACTCAGGCTCGTATCCATCCGCTGTTTTATGTCGTACCCTGTCAGCGGTTCATGGCTCAAAAGGCCAAGAATCACATAATCAGTTTTTTTTGTATTGGGCATGATACGTTATTTTGAAGGCATTTTGTTCGACATACTGAAGTGCAGTACGCCTTTCGGACAAGCGTCGGCACATGAACCGCACTGAATACATTCCGCCGTTCTGATTTGTCCGAGCGGAATAAGAGACGGCACGTCGATGCTCATCGGGCAGGCTTTGCGGCATTTTCCGCACGATATGCATTTTTCTTTCTGCGCGCTCATATGCAGCTGAGGCAGATGAAGAATCTGTCCCGCTTTGGAACCGAAAATCATAAAGGGGGCCATCCAGCAGAAATAATGGCAGGCAGAACGCTTTCCTGAGATTACGGCAGGAATGAAAAAGAGCAGTATAATGCCGTAATAAATAAAATAAGCATAGATGTTTGAAATGGAAATACCGTGATCTGTTGCATAAAAAAAGTCGATTTTAAAATTGCCGTGTCCGATAACCCAGCACGCTGCTATGGCGCCACCCCAGACTATCCAGATACCGTATTTTACTCTGTTCCGCCATCCCTGTTTCGGTTCCTTATCGGTAATGAGAAAGGCACATTCCTGAAGACCGGCAACGGGACAGAACGTGGCACACCACACACGCCCGAAAAAGGCAGAACCGATGAACATCAGCCCGAAGACAATGGAACTGCCGTTCATAATATGTTCCAGTGCGCTCCGTATAATTAAATACGGAGAAAAATACCATATCGTTACCGGAAAAAGCAGCAGGGCTGTAATAAGAAGCAGTCTGCGGACGTTCTGTCTTTTCATAAGACCTCCATATATCATACCGATATATATAATATATCAGTATGATATATGTGTCAATTATTTCTTTACTTCAACAAGCTTTATGTTGTCAATTGCAACGGTATGCTTTTTATCAATACTTTTACCGTTTACCGCGCCCATAGATATGCTTAATATAACGGCCTTATCAGTCGGCTCATTCATCTGGAATTTAAGGCTGTAGTTTTTAAACTTTGAATCAACATCAATCTTCTGTGTTCCCGAATACGGAATCCAGTTGTTGTCGCCGCTGCCGTCACGCTGCAGGGCGTACATAATCGTCCGTGCAAGCGTCGACTTTGCGTCAAAGCTCAGAACATACCATTTACCCTTTTCAAGCGTGATATGATTCTGCTTAAGCTGAATCATCCAGTCCTGTCCGCCTGTTTTTGAAATGTTCATGCAGAACGCGCCATTTTCCTTTAAATTGTCGACCGCGTAATCAACTTTTGCACTGTCATGTGCATACACCTCAAAGGCTGTCATGCCGCTTGCAAAATCTCCGTTGATGATGAGGCCGTCTTCCTGTAAACGCACATTATCAATATATGTCGTTCCCTGATTTCCAAGGAGAAGGGCAAATTCATAGGCGCCAGTTTTCGCCGTTACGACGAATTTATTTTTGTACGTCTGCTTTCCTGCGGACAATCCTATTCTGACAGTCTTTCCCGCAAGCACAGCTTCTATTGTTTTTGCAGAATCCGCATGCGCGTCAAAACTGAGCAGGTACGTTTTGCCTTTAACAAGCGGAAGGCCGCTCTGACTCACAGAGACATCGGAAAGGCGCTTAACACTTGACGGAACTGTTACTTTTAGCTCGCGGACAGTATTCTGATTTGTAACAGAGACTGATGCTCCTGCATTGTTATTATTTACAGTCCATGAGCCAAGACGATTTTTCCCTTCCTGGAATTCTCCGTTGTAAATGAGGTTTCCATCAGGCAGGATTTCTCTGACATTATTCGCGGCATCATTCTTCCGCACCATGACGACAGAAACATTCGTAATGTGAACGCCTGCGGTTGACCCCTGATTACCCAGATTGAACTCTACGCGGGCAGCAGGATCGTCCTGAGCTTTCATATCAAAATCAAATGAATATGTTTTCCGCTGCGTCGTAATTGTTGTTTTTGTATCGGGGAAATACCGTATCCATCCGGCATTAGGAGCGGTAATCGCGGGAATTATCGTCCTTTCCTTATCAGCCCATGCATCAAAACTGTATCTGTAACCGCAGCCCTTTATAAGAGGAATATCGGGTTGAATGACCTGTACACTGTAATCAAGTTCACCGCTGTTTGTCGTGGTAATATTGAGTGCGCCGTGGGAAATTTCTGCCGAAGCCTTTCCTTCTCCTGCGGTAAGGAAATCCCAGCCTTTGCCGTCGGAAAGATTTTCTTCCGAAGCAAAATCAGGATTCAACACAAGGTTGCCGTCGGTACCAGCCGTTCTGACTGAGGTTTTTGTTTCCGGTTTCTCTACATTTTCATTGTAAGACTTTTTCTGGTAGATTTTTACGTAATCCACAACAAGCTGTGCGTTGTCGGCAAACTTTGTCGTCTCGTCGGGATTTCCCGGCCAGTTTCCGCCGACAGCAAGATTGAGAATGACGTAGAAATTCTGATCAAACGGCGCCGGATACGTTACTTCTCCAAAGCCGTTCCGCTTTGTAAACCAGTCGCTTGTTTTATAGAACATTTTTCCATCGATGTAAAAACGTATTTCACCGGGATCCCATTCGCAGGCGAATATATGAAATTCGTTTGAAAAATCACCGGAAGAAAGTGTATACACCCCCTGTCTCTGCGCATGGGGTTCACCGAAATGGAGCGTTCCGTATGATTTTGTCACTGCGTTTCCAACCACTTCCATGATGTCTATTTCGCCGCATTTTGGCCACTGACCGTAGACATTCTCTTCCGTCGGCATCATCCAGAATGCGGGGAGGAAGCCCTGCCCTTCAGGAACTTTGATTCTTGCTTCAAATCTTCCGTACTTAAAATCATGCTTATGCAGCGTATTTACCCGTCCGGATGTGTATGAAACTTTACCACCGGCATCCGTTTTCTTTACAGCCTGAATAACAAGCTTTCCGTCTTTAACATATATATTCTCTGCCGAATCGCCGTATTTCTGGAGTTCATTGTTAACCCAGCCCGGTTCGTGATACTCAATATTCCAGTCTTTCATATTGAGTGTATTACTGTTAAAATCATCCTGCCAGACGATATCAGCATCCGTATACGTTGAATCATTTCCCGCCGCATAGAACGGAAGAACCGCCCCCAGACAGAGAAGGCCTGCCGCCACCCTTTTTACCAATTTCATATTTCCTCCTTTTGTTAAAACCCGCGTCAACGGTACGCCGGAACGGCGCAGAAAGGCAGCTTCCGCTGTCCGATAATGCCGGACAGGACAAGCTGTCTGTAAGTTTTAAAATGTATTCTACATTACTTTAAGGGCACCTCTAAAAACTTCAGTTTTTTGAGGTTTCCTTAAGAAGCTCACTGCGGATCGAATCGTAATGACTGTCCCTGATTCCGAAATCCATTTCTTTATATGTCCATATGGCATATCCGACATCATTACTGCCGAAAACGGAAAGGACATCCCTGAACCAGTTGAGGGTGTCAGGAGGCGGAGCCTGATCTATAACGCCGAACTCACCGCAGTACAACTGTACACCGGCGCTGTCGGCAGCATCTTTTGCCTCCCGAACCATATCCCTGATAAGACTGTCGCCCATATCGGCGTCTGACGTATCAGTTACATCCTTTCCCTTGTATCCCAGGACTTTTGAAAGTTCAATATAGTACTTCATGGTTCCCGGATACTGTATGTCCCTGTCCATAATCATATTCGGAACCCATTTTGCTTTCTGATGTGTAAAAATCAGCGGTTCATAAAAATGAAACGTATAAATGATATTTTTGCCGGCTGGTTTATCAAGCAGCTTCAAGGTACGTGCGCTGTTCCACTGGACGCCGCCGTAAATAATGATACTTTCGGGAGCGTTTTTTCTGATAACGCTTACGGCATCTTTTATAAGAGAGTTCCATAACGATGCAACTTCCTGCTCGACAACTTCATTCAACAATTCAAATGCCACATTTTCGTACTTACAATATCGTGCGGAAATTTTCTGCCAGAGATTAATAAATCTCTTCCGTAATGAATCATTGGTAAAGAGTGAGTTCTGCTCCATATTTCCGGCATTATTAAAATCGTATCCCGGCGCCTTGTGAAGATCGAGTATCAGATCAAGATTGTATTCCCTGCACCACTCCACCATATTGTCAAGATATGCATATCCGGAAACTTTCTCATTCCCCTGCTCATCCTCTATTACGTTGTAATCAAACGGAAGCCTGATGTGATCAAATCCCCACCCGGCAACGACGGCTACATCATCCTTCCCCAAAAACGTATCGTACCGTTCTTTAGTATGACTGCATTGTGAAAGCCAGCCGCCGAAATTAATTCCCTTTTTGAGTTCCATATATAGTTCCTTCCTGATTTTATCGTCCAAAGAATAGCACTGAAAGACACACCGTGATATAATCATATTCCGAAATATAGTACAATATTCTGTTTTATGAGGTAATTTTGACAAAAAAGAACGAACACATTCTTTCTCATAAATTATTCCTTCAGCGTGAAAACGAAATTTCACATCTCGATTACGACAGGGAAATGGAATTTTACACGGCAGTAAAGGACGGAGACTTTTCAAAGCTGAAAAAGATAATGCTTCCGCTTGAAAACGCCCATCTTGGAAGACTCTCTGCAAATCCGCTCCGCAACCTGAAGTATCATCTCATAATTACAACCGCAATGATTACAAGATTCTGCATAGAGGGAGGACTTTCTTCAGAGACGGCATATACGCTCAGTGATATTTATATCCAGCAGGCAGATGCCTGTTCCGACGAAGACTCTATTAATATTCTTCACCGTGAAATCGTTTTTGACTTTGCTGACAGAATGAAAAAACTTAAAACAGAAACACATCCTGATATGTCGCGTGCAACCATAAAGGCGACCGATTATATCTACGACCATCTGCAGGAAAAAATCTCTCTCGATGAGATTGCATCAGCTGCAGGTCTTAACAAAACATATCTCTGTGCTCTGTTTAAAAAAGAAACAGGGATAACGATTCAAAACTACGTAATGAAGCTGCGGATAGAAGCTGCCAAAAACATGCTCATCTATGCAGATTACAGTTCTACCGCTATAAGCAATTATTTCATGTTTTCGTCGCACAGTCATTTCATCAGGACATTCAGAAAATTTACCGGCATAACGCCTGACGAATACCGCAGAAAAAATTACCGCAGACACTGGGAAAAATAAGCAGTATACGGGAAAGTACGGCTTGCAATTTTTCCTTAATTGAGTATCATAGAATCATTGTTACCAGGGGTGCCCGCAAGGCTGAGATCATACCCTTTGAACCTGATCCGGATAATACCGGCGAAGGGAGGATATAATGAAACTGAATAAACTGCAGCTGCGTTCTCTTTTATTTTTTCCGCTCAAACATATGTATACTATCTCCCGTCATGTCCGGTACTCCTTCGTACACACACGAGGAGGTTTCTTATGCTGGAATACACTATTTCAGAAAAAATCGCAGATTCTTATTTTGCGAAATTCAAATCGGCGCTCAATTCGGACGCAATCATCATCGGCGCAGGACCGTCAGGTCTTATCTGCAGTTACTTTCTTGCACAGAAAGGATACAAGGTTACTATCTGTGAACGGAAACTGACGCCGGGCGGCGGAGTCTGGGGAGGCGGCATGTTTTTTAACAATATCCTTGTTCAGGAAGAAGCTGCCCGGATTCTTCAGGAGATGGAGATTCCCCTTCCGGTACCGGACAAAGGATTTTATACGATTGATGCAGTATTCCTTGCATCCACGCTCATCAGCCGCGCGGTAGGAGAGGGAGTAACGATTCTGAACATGATAAGTGCGGAAGACGTCGTATTCGCGGCAGACGACAGCATCGCAGGCGTCGTCCTGAACTGGACTCCCGTTCAGCGGGATAAGATGAGCGTAGACCCGCTCATGGCAGTCTGTAAGTGCGTGCTCGACGCCACCGGCCATCCGGCAGAGGTTGTGAATACGCTGCTCCGCAAAAACAACATAACGCTTAAAACAGAGACAGGAAAAGTTATGGGAGAACGCTCGCTTAAAGTCCGCGATGCGGAGGAAGCCACTGTGGAACATACAGGAGAGGTCTATCCCCGGCTGTTCGTAAGCGGCATGGCAGCAAACGCCGTATACGGAGCCTACCGCATGGGCCCGGTCTTCGGCGGCATGATACGCTCCGGCAAAAAGGCGGCAGACCTGATGGAAGAAGTTATAAAAGAGCCTGCACCGGTGTATTCGTAAAATCAATAACCCCGCCGCAAGCACGGGGTATATTGTTCTCTAAAGGTATCGCAGTCGGGATTTAATACCCTTCATACGCCCCAAGGGGCGGGGTATTAAACCCTCCGCACGAATAAGAAGCGGAGTCCGGATGGAAACGGGCTCCGTCTTTCAGCATGCCGGACAGGTGTAACGACAATCCTTCGAGCGCCATTGACAGTGCCTCTTACAGCGTATCACCCGCGGCGGAGTATGTCACGCGAAGTCCCGCTTTTCATTAGAAAAGCGCAAATCCTTTAATCGAAAAAATGCAGCGCATGGGCAGACCGTCTTATCCACTCAGCGCATTCATTTTATGCACAGTATAAGTTTAGGCTGAATACAATTACTTTGTCGAGAAAGTCCTGAATGTACCGGACGTCATTCTATTTATGACATCGTAACCAGTTCGCTCGGCACAATCTTCTCCACTTCCGTACCGATCTTATCCTTCGCCGTGTCGAGTTCATAGCGGTTCTGCAGATTCATCCAGAATTCGGGACCGGTTTTCAAATACCTGCCCAGTTTAAGCGCCGTCTCGGGAGAAATGCCGCGTTTACCGGAAAGAATTTCGCCGACGCACGTTGCAGAAAGGTTCACGTCCTTTGCAAGGCGGTAGGCGGTAATCCCCATCGGTTCAAGGAATTCTTCTTTTAATATTTCACCGGCAGGAATAGGAGAAAACATATCCGGCATATCACGACCTCCTGTGCTAATGGTATTGTACAATTTCTACATCATACGCATCCGAACCTTCCCAACGAAAGCAGATGCGCCATGCATCATTGATCCTGATGCTGTACAGCCCCGCTCTGTCACCTTTCAATGCTTCAAGGTGATTTGCCGGAGGTATCCGCAGAATATCAAGCAGTACAGCAGCATCAATCATTTCCAATTTCATGCGGGCCTTTCGGAATAATTCGTTCGGAACAGCTTTAGAAAATTGTCTGGTCCATACTTTTTCTGTATCTTTATCCCGGAAAGACTGTACCATAGCTATATGGTATCGTTATACGATACTATCGTCAAGGAATATCATGTCAATCGAAAACTGAATAAAACAGTTTTGTCAAGTTGACAATATATCAAATATGCTATATTTTAGATAGAGAGTTTATGCATTATGTGTTTTTTCCTGATACAGAGGAACATTCCCAGACGACAGCCTACGATAAAGAAACCGGTCCTGTAGGGAAGGAATTGTCTGCACTTGCTAAAAAACGGCAGGATTTATTTTTGGATGTTTATACATTCCTGGAAAAAATCGCAAAAATAACCGACTTAACACCGTATTATAAATCGGAGCAGATGAAAGCGCTTGGGAGTGACTTACATGAGATGCGGATACCAAAAACACGGAGTGGTGGCGTTTTTCGGATTTATTTCTGCTATTCACGCAGCAAAGAAGCTTATCTGATATTACTTGAAGCGGAATTAAAGCATAAAAGAGCAGAAAAAAAAATTCCGCAGGCACGGACGAATCTGAAAAAGTACAAAGAACTTTTTCAAAAGGGGGTAATGATATGAAAAAAGACGAAGTATTAAGCTACCTGGATGAATTAAAAAATAAAAATCAGAAACTGGATACATTTGTTTCAACAAACAGAGCACTCTCATCTTTTCTTGCAGATTTTGAATATTTGAAAGAATCCAAACACCTTACACAGAAGGATATTGCAAAGACGATGGGTACGACACAAAGCGCTGTTTCAAGAATAGAATCATATAAGACAAATCCTTCATATAAGCAGCTTGTTAAACTTTCAGATGCCGTCGGAGGAGAACTTTCGCTGTCACCGATGGGAAATATGTCGATTACCGTACCATATGATCTGCAGGATAAAGTTAATGAGCTTGCTGAATCAGAAGAAAAATCAGCCGCTGACTGGTTGATGGAAGAACTGCGTAAGACAATAGAAAATAAATACAGCGTTTCCGATGTAATCAGCAATTGTGTATCAACTTTTGTACAAACAAACTCCACCCGGACAGATATTAATTCTGATGAATTCGACATGACC
>WSSedB1CaDRAFT_10000420_pt1 | contig 18725 bp, 17 predicted proteins | sample WetSurSB1Cattail_FD_9460 | JGI IMG/M metagenome (IMG submission 9460)
AACGCTGGCAAATTCTTACCCCAAGGCCTCTACGACCTTCCAGGGAAGAGTTAAGAGACAATCCTAGATCGAGATCCGCAAAAATGCGGGTAATCGAGGCTCTGTAAACTTCTGACAAATGCAGGACAATCAATGGAAGAAACTCGACACTGGATCCGCCTCTTCAAGTGGATCAACAACGAGCAAGGAAACTGTTTCTCAAGAACAAACCCCGACATTAAAGATGTCGAGGGTTATTCTATATTCTCTGGTAGGGGTTTTACTAATTTTCCTCCTCGTTGGTTTGTTCAATGTATGGACCAGAATGGCCCTTGTTCAGTTGGGATATGAGATTTCAGCGTTGGAGAATAAAAACAAAGAACTAAAGAGTCGTGCCCGAGAGCTTAGTCTCGAATTGTCATCTTTAGAATCGCCTGTTGAGCTTGAAAAAAAAGCCAGGAAGCAGGGACTGAGGTTACCGTCTGTTGGCAGGATAATCCATGTTCCGGAATGAAAAATCTATAAACTGGATGGTTGTTAGAATCGCCATAGTGGCGTGCGTTTTCGCTGTGGCCTCAGCGGTGCTGATTGCGCGTGCGTATCGGCTACAGATAGTAGATTCCGATACCCTCAAAAAAAGGGCCGAGAAACAACGGGCCATGAACATCCATCTGGAGGCGAGAAGAGGTTTCATCTTTGACAGAACTGGCGAACAACTGGCCGCAAGTCTTGAAGTCGACTCTGTTTACGCACGTCCGAGAAAATTGCTAGATCAGTCTGAGAGAATCCAGACTGCCGATACACTTTCCAGAATCCTCGATATGGACAAAAAGGAAATTCTCAACAAACTTGATGAACCTAAACCCTTTGTCTGGATCAAAAGAAGGGTGTCGCCTATCACGGCCGAAAAAGTTCGTAAAAGCAACCTGTCGGGAATCTATACTGATCCGGAATACCAGAGATTTTATCCGCTCAAAAATCTGGCCTCTCACACAATCGGGTTTGCTGGGATCGATTCAAGAGGGTTGGAGGGGCTTGAATTATTTTATGACAAGTTTCTCAAGACAGCGCCGATCCCTGTCACAGCGCAAAAAGATAATTTGGGACGACGTATCATGTTCGCTGCCACGGACCGGTCGCCGGAACGTAATGATGTTCACATTACTCTTGATCGCAACATTCAGTTCATAGTAGAGCGCGAGTTAGAAGTGGCAGTGAATCGTGAACACGCGAAAAGCGGCGTTGTGATTGTATTAGATGAAGATTCAGGCGAAATTTTAGCTTTAGCGGTTCGTCCTACTTTTAATCTAAACGTTTTTGAACAGTCTGCGGCGGGCTCCCGGAGAAACAGGGCCGTGGCCGATATTTTTGAGCCAGGCTCCACCTTCAAGGTGTTTTTAGCGGCTACTGCGCTTGATCTGGGCAAGGTGAACCGGTCTGACGTATTTTTTGTGAACAATGGATTATTTCGTTACAATGGATCCGAAATTCATGATGTAAGTCCTCACAAGAACCTTACCTTTGATGAAGTGCTAATTAATTCCAGCAACATAGGGGCCGTGAAGGTTTCAGAAAAAATTTCTAAGACCGAATATTACCACATGCTGAAAGAATTCGGATTTGGTTCGTTAACTAATGTTGATCTCCCTGGCGAGAGACCGGGAATACTGCCGAAACCCGGTCACTGGTCGGTTCTTACAAAAGCCAACATGGCTTTTGGGCAGGGCATCAGTGTTACGCCGATTCAGCTTGCGATAGGGTTCGCCGCCGCGATAAACGGCGGAAAGCTCTACAAACCGCGTCTCCTCAAAAGTATTACCAACGCTTTAGGTGAAACAGTCTTCGACAACCCGCCAGTTCTTCTGAGAAGGACCGTAAGTGAAGAAACCTCTTCGGCGCTGGTGGACATTTTGAAAAAAACCGTGGTTCAGGGCACGGGAAAAGGGGCCTCAATTCCTGGAGTAGACATTGTAGGGAAAACTGGAACGGCCCAAAAAGCTGATTCTGCAGGTGGATATTCTAAAGATAGATATCTCATGTCGTTCATAGGAGCTATTCAGAGCGTCAAACCTCGAGTAGTCATCCTCGTTATTATAGACGAGCCTGCCTCTGGAAATGATCGAACTGGTGGCAAGGTTGCCGCTCCCGTGTTCAAAAAAATCGCCGAAGGAATTCTGGCTTTATCTGGAAGCTCTCCCCGCTCCACGGGTCAACTGGTTGAAAACAAGGAACCAGCCGGCAAGGTTATTGACGCCTGTGTGGCCAGTTCTGATCCAAAACCTGGAGTGAAACCCGGTGAATGGGTAATGCCTGATCTAAAGGGTTCTGATATCAGAGAGGTCGTGGACGTTTGCGGTAAAATGAAATGTGATCTTTCGATTGAAGGAGTGGGGCATGTGGCCCGACAAAACCCGAAAGCCGGTGAAACAGTTCGTGAAGGCGCCCCAATAAAGATTTCATGTTCCGGAGGAATATATTGAGCGTGAGGCTGGCAGACATCCTGAAAGTTATCGAAACCCTGGAGATCTGGGGCAACCCGGATATTGAAATTAAAGGGGTTTCTCATGATAGCCGAAAGGTGATGCAGGACTATGCGTTTGTGGCAATTACGGGAGACAAGTCGGACGGGCACGATTTTGTAGCTAAGGCAGTCGAAAGAGGGGCAAATGTTGTCATCGCGCAGAAGTTACCCCCGAGAGACTCTGATTTTTCCAAATGTGTATGGGTAAAAGTTGAGAATTCCCGTCAATGTTTGGGACCACTTTCTTCATGGGTTTACGGACGGCCTTCAGAACGCATGAAAGTGGTTGCGATAACTGGGACCAATGGAAAAACTACCACAACGTTTTTGCTTGAATCGATCCTTAAAACAGCAAACTGTGTCCCGGGTGTTGTTGGCACAATCTCTCACAGGTGGCCAGGGGTTGAGGTGTCTGCCGCCAATACCACTCCGGAAGCATCGGACATCCAGAAAATGCTTTCAGAAATGGATGGTTCAGGTGTCACCCATGTAATCATAGAGGCGTCATCTCATGGTCTTTTTATGAGACGTCTGGATGGCTGTAATTTCGATGTGGGCGTTTTCAGCAACTTGACCCACGACCATCTCGATTTTCATCAAAGTATGGAAGCTTACTATGAAGCAAAAAAAATTCTTTTCACAGAACTGTTACCCGTGTCGACCAAACAAAACGTATGTGCGGCAATAAATATAGATGATCCCTATGGTTTTAGATTGGTGAACGAGACAGCGTCAGTTTCCACAATAAAATTTGGTTCGACAGATGATCCTGATATCTGTCCCACTAAGACTAGAATTTCTCAAGAAGGGGTCAAGGCGCTCGTTCAGACTCCTGAAGGACCAATTGAAATTGAGTCATCGCTTGTTGGAGCATTTAATCTGTCCAATATCCTGGCCTCGATTTCAGTGAGCCTCAAACTGGGCATTCCTAAGGCTGCAATTATTCAAGGAATCAAGAATCTAAAAACGGTGCCCGGTCGCCTTGAACGGGTGGATTCAAGACGAGGAGCCATATTTGTGGATTATGCACACACCCCTAATGCGCTCAAGAATGTCCTGCAAGCTTTACGAGAGGTTTGTTCAGGCCGCTTGATCACCTTGATGGGGTGCGGAGGAGACAGAGACAAAACAAAACGTCCGGTTATGGGGATGGAAGCCGCCGGAGGGAGTGACTTTGTGATAATTACTTCCGACAATCCTCGGAGTGAAGATCCTCTGGAAATCATAAGCCAGATAGAAGAGGGCGTGTTGAGTTTTGGCTTCAATAAATCAGTGGATAGCCCATCAAATGCTTTCATCAAAAAAGCCTCCTATATTGTAATACCTGACAGGAAAGAAGCCATCAAGTGGGCCATGAACAGGATGGATCTCCATGATACGTTACTTCTGGCCGGTAAAGGTCACGAAACTTATCAAGAGATTCAAGGAATTAGATATCCTTTTGACGACAGACAGATAGCTCTTGAAGAGTCTAGAGATCTGGAAGCCTTTGTTTCCACGGATCATGACTCTCCAAGACCGTTAGAAGGGGCCAAGGCTTAGCAGATGAGATCTGAAGCTGGACCATATACAGTCAACGATATTTTGGAATCTACCTCTGGGATTTTGCTTCAGGGAAGAGCGGACACCGCTTTTGACGGTATTTGTACTGACACTAGGGAACTGGCGCCAAACGATCTTTTCGTTCCTTTAACTGGTCAGAATTTCAACGGAAACAGTTTTGTGATTCCGGCCCTCGACGCCGGGGCTGGAGGCAGCCTGGTTAATTGCGATGTTCAACTGGAAATTCCTTATCATCTCTCCGATCATGTCCTGATACAAGTTCAGGATACCCTCCGATCTTTGACCGACCTTGCATCAACCCACCGAAAAATATACCCAACCCCACTCATCGCGATTACCGGGTCCTCCGGCAAGACTACTGTGAAGGAAATGATAGGGTCCGTACTTCGAAAGCACGGACCTGTGAGAATTACACTTGGAAACCTCAACAATTTGATAGGCCTGCCTATGACAGTTTTGGACATACGACGTGATCACAAATTTGCGGTGGTGGAAGCAGGAATCAACCGGCTTGGAGAAATGGATCTCCTCGCAAAAGCTGCATCGCCAAATGTCGCTGTGATCACAAGTATAGGACAAGCGCACCTGGAAGGTCTTGGATCTTTGGAAAATATCGCCATTGAAAAATTTAAACTCCTACAGGGGTTGGTTCCTGGTGGTCTAGGGATCGTTCCTGAAGATAGTGAAGCCCTTAGAAAGCTTAGGGAGCGATTTAGCGGACGAATAGTTACCTTTGGTCAATCCAGGGGAGATTTTAAGGCTGATAATATAAAACTCGGAGTGGAAACCGCGTTTGAAATAGTTGGGCCCTTTGGACGAACGGAGATCAAATGGAACGTGCTGGGGCTTCACAACATTTTGAATTCTTTGGCAGCCTGCGCCGCTTGCCTGGAGTTAAAAATTCCGATTGAAGATATTCGAGAGGGCCTTCAGAACTTTAGACCTCCTGAATTGAGGATGGACGTTAAAGACCTGAGAGACTCAAGAAAACTGATTCGTGACTTTTACAACGCTAACCCGCTTTCAATGAAGGCAGCCCTGGAAGCCTTGACGTATTATCGTGAAAAACGGTCCGCTATAGCTATTTTAGGAGACATGATGGAATTGGGGGATCATGCCGCCGAGCTTCACGAAGAAATCGGAGCCTTCGCCGGCAAAGCCTGTATAGACAGGATTGTCTATATTGGAGCTTTCCGGGATGATTTTGCGCGAGGATTCCTGTCTTCCGGAGGCGATGACAGCACGCTACGGCTATTTTCTGATAAAAAGCGGGCCTGGGAATTTTTAAGAGGGTCGATCAGCGATTTTCAACTAATTCTGGTTAAAGGATCTCGGGCCATGAAGATGGAATTGATCGCCGATCAAATCGAAAGGGAGATCTAGAAAATGCTGTATCACCTCCTATATCCTCTTACTGCCAATTTTATCTTATTCAATGTTTTCAGGTATATATCGTTCAGGGCCATTATGGCTACCCTTACAGCCTTAATGATAAGCTTTCTCTTAGGCAGACCACTTATAGATTACCTGAGGGAATTTCAGATTGGTCAGATGGTTAGGGACGATGGTCCCCAGACACACCTTGAAAAGACAGGTACCCCCACTATGGGTGGAGTACTCATCCTTTTTGCGATGACATTTTCCTGTCTACTGTGGGCAAGGTTGGACAACATCTATGTATGGGTTGTACTGGGCGTCACTCTTTCTTATGGAGCTATCGGTTTTCTGGACGATTATTTGAAGATCCGCAGGCAGAGTCACAAAGGCCTGAGCGGCAAGCAGAAATTGGGACTCCAGTTACTTATAGGAGGGCTGGTCGGGTTGTTTCTCTGGATGGATCCATCATTCAAGACTACTCTCGCAGTCCCCTTTTTCAAAAACTTTCATCCAGATCTTGGTTTTTGGTACCCTATATTCGCCGCCCTGGTAATCGCTGGGGCTTCAAACGCTGTAAATTTGACGGACGGCCTTGATGGTCTAGCCATAGGGCCTGTAATGATATGCGCCGCCACCTACCTTTTATTCGCTTATATTGCCGGCCACCTGAAACTGGCCCAGTATCTCCAGGTACCATACATACCTGGATCTGGAGAGCTTTGTGTTGTTTGCGGAGCAATGCTTGGCGCGGGAATGGGGTTCCTCTGGTACAACGCTTACCCAGCGGAAGTCTTTATGGGCGATGTCGGATCATTGTCTCTGGGTGGATTTCTGGGAGCTGTGGCGGTAGTGACGAAACACGAAATATTACTGGCTATTGCCGGTGGGGTCTTTGTGATTGAAGCAGTGTCGGTGATTCTTCAGGTGGCGTCTTTCAAGACCACGGGCAAGAGAATTTTCGCCATGGCTCCTATTCATCATCATTTTGAACTCAGAGGTTGGGCTGAACCAAAAGTAATTGTTCGTTTTTGGATACTTTCAATAGTGTTTGCGCTTATTGCCATGAGCACGTTGAAACTACGGTGACAGGTTACACAACCCGCTCCAAATAAGCCGGATCAATAGGCAGCCGGTTATCAAGAGCATTGAAAACAAGAAGTCGGAATTAGACGTTAATGACAATTCAGAGTCAAACAATTGCGCTAAAAGGGAACAAGTTATCGTTCAGTGATCCCGTATTGCTATTTGTTACCATACTAATACTCACCTTCGGGATAGTTATGGTGACGTCCGCGAGTTTCATGATAGCTACCGCAAAGTTTGGCGACGGTTTTTATTATACGAAGAGACAGGGATTGGCTATGATTGTGGGATTGGGCTTGATGTTCCTTTTTTCCAGAATCAATCCCTTTTTCTGGAGGGATTCGGCCTCTGTCGGCCTCGGCTTATCTCTTTTGCTGCTGATTCTGGTTTTTATCCCAGGAATAGGAGCTGAGCTTGGGGGATCACGGAGATGGGTCCGTCTTCCTTTGGGATTTTATATTCAACCTTCTGAGATAATCAAATATGCGATGATAATATTCTTTGCTCGTTCCCTGGCCAAGAAGGGCGAAGGAGTGAAGAGTTTCGCTATTGGTTTTCTCCCCCATATATTGATCATGGCGCTAGTCGTAATGTTGGCGCTAGCGCAACCCGATTTCGGCCTGGCGGTAATTATTACAACCGTGGGTTTTCTAATGATGTTTGTAGCTGGAGTCCGGCTGCAGCATCTCGTTGGTTCAGCCATATTGTGTCTGCCTTTTCTTTTCCAGATCGGAATGAGCGCTCATTACAGGTTTGCTAGGGTAAAGAGTTTCCTCAATCCTTGGGCGGACCCTTTGAGTACGGGATTCCAGGTGATTCAGAGCTTGGTAGCTTTTGGGTGTGGAGGATGTTGGGGAGTCGGCTTAGGAAAGGGTATACAGAAGCTTTTTTATTTACCCCAGCCCCATTCGGATTTCATCCTGGCCGTTGTTGGAGAGGAACTGGGACTGACCGGCGTGATTGCAATAATTCTGTTATTCTACTTGCTTATATTCAGGGGGTTGATGATAGCTATCAGGGCTCAGGACACATTTCTAAGATGTTTAGCCTTTGGTATTACCGCTTTGGTAGGGATTCAGGCCGTAATCAATATGGCCGTGACAATGGGGCTCACTCCGACAAAAGGGCTACCTTTACCACTTGTATCCCTTGGTGGAACGTCACTGATCACCAATCTTGCAGGGATCGGCATCCTTATGGCCATAAGCGCCACAGCTTCGGCCAAAAAAGAAGGAGAACGCCGATGAAAGTTGTTCTTGCCGGAGGAGGCACTGGCGGTCATCTTTTTCCTGCTCTCGCGATAGCTGAAGCTCTCAAGTCGGAAGATCCTTCATCTGATGTCTTGTTTGTTGGAACCAAAAGAGGAATTGAAGCAAGGTTGATTCCTCAGACAATTTTCCCTATCAAGTTTGTCTCCGCTCGAGGAATGATGAGGACAGGGATTTTCAATTTCTTTCGCGCTGGTATTGAGATTCCGATTGGGATCATTCAATCCTTCAAAATCATCAGTGACTTTAAACCAGACTTTGTCCTGGGAGTTGGAGGATACGCATCCGCACCCACTTTGGCGGCCGCCCTGATTTTGAATATCAAAACCGGAGTCCAGGAGCAGAATTCCATCATGGGCGCAGCCAATAGAATGTTAGCCAAATTTGTCGATAAAATTTTCATTTCATGGGAAAACACAAAACCTTCAACCCCGCCGGAACGAACATTTTTGGTGGGTAATCCGGTCAGGCAGACTTTGCTTGAGGAGCCGGCGTCCATTCCAGGGAATTCAGACAAATTCAAAATATTGATCTTTGGGGGCTCCAAAGGAGCAAACAGTCTGAACCTGGGTATTATCGAACATTTGAGTCAACTCAAGCCAAAAGAGGATCAAATCAAAATTGTTCATCAAACGGGGTCTGAGTTGTTCGAAAAAGTCAGGGAAGCGTATCGGGAAGCCGGGATCGAAGCAGAGGTAAAAGATTTTATAACAAACATGGGCTCATATTATTCATGGGCGGACCTTGTGATTTGTCGAGCCGGAGCGAGTTCCCTGGCCGAAATCACTGCGGTGGGCAAGCCCGCGATAGTAGTTCCTTTCCCGTTCGCTGCGGAAGACCATCAAACTAAAAACGCTCAATGGCTGGAAAGCAGAAATGCGGTCAAAACAGTTAAAGACGCAAACCTGAAGGAGGGCGCTCTGATTACTAAGATAATAGAACTGATGGAAAGTCCTTCAAGTCTTGAATCAATGGCCAAAAACGCTCGAATACTTGGAAAACCTAACGCCGCAAGGTCCATTGTAATTGAAATACTCAAGGATAAAAGGTTAGCTGCGTGATTGGGACATTATTCAAAAAGGTCAGAGATGTTCATTTCGTCGGCATCGGCGGTGTAGGAATGAGCGGAATCGCAGAGATTCTCCTTGCGCTCGGATTCAACGTAAGCGGTTCGGATCTGCAGGAGTCTCCCACGGTGAAACGCCTCAGATCTCTGGGAGCGCAAGTTGGTGTGGGCCATCGCAAAGAACATCTCGATAGGGCCGATGTGCTTGTCTATTCATCAGCCGTAGCCGAAGACAATCCTGAAGTAGTAGCCGCCAGGGAAAGAAGAATCCCGATCATCCCCAGAGCCGAAATGCTGGCTGAACTCATGAGGATGCAAACATCTGTAGCTGTTGCGGGCATGCATGGGAAAACAACGACAACTTCCCTGATTGCCTCGGTAATGTCACATGCCGGTTTGGATCCGACCGTAGTAATAGGGGGGAAGCTTAATGCTCTTGGAGGAGGCGCTCATCTTGGTCAGGGTGATCTCCTTGTCGCTGAAGCTGATGAATCGGATAAATCCTTTCTCAAGCTCTTTCCGACCATAGCTTTGATCACAAACATAGATCTCGAGCATATGGACTGCTATTCGTCCATAGAAGAAATAAGATCAACGTTCCTGGAATTTATAAATCGGATACCATTTTACGGCTGCGCTATCGTCTGCCTGGATGACCCGCAGGTACAGAGAATCATCCCGTTAATTTCCAAAAAATTCCTGACTTACGGGCTATCTTCGCAAGCGCGAATCAGGGCGTCCAAGCCCAGGCTGGAAAAAGACGGATCGGTTTTTCAGGTTTATCGGGAAGATTCCTTGCTGGGCGAAATAAGACTACCTATGCCCGGACTGCATAATGTCGTGAATTCTCTCGCCGCTGTAACAGTTGCGGAACTCTTCGACGTTCCTTTCGCCACTCTGAAAGAAGCTCTTGAGTCTTTTCCAGGAGTTCAAAGAAGATTCACGAAACGGGGCGTTGCCGCTGGAGTAACTGTAATTGACGATTACGGGCACCATCCCGCCGAGATCAAGGCGGTGCTACTCGCGGCAAGACAAATGGCCGACAGGCGAATAGCCGTATTGTTTCAACCACATAGGTATTCCCGTACTCAGGCTTTGTTTGATGATTTCCTTACAGCCTTTCACGATGCCGATCTGCTATATGTCATGGATATATATCCCGCAAGTGAAAAACCGATCGAAGGCATTACTGGAGCGAAACTGTGTGAAGGCATTCGGTCCAGAGGCCACAAGACTGCCCGTTTTTTGGGACAAAGATCCGAAATCGCCGCCCAAATAGTGGAGGAACTTGAACCTGGTGATATGCTGATCACATTGGGAGCCGGGGACGTCACAAAAATCGGCCCTCAAATTCTGGAACAACTTGAGAAAAAAAGAGGCGCTTCTAGTGAAAACTAGCGAAACCACAATTCAGCAGATCAGCGCCATATTAGGAGAACCGCCTTTGACCGGAGTTCCCCTGAAACATCTGACGTCCTTTCGCGTGGGAGGACCCGCGGACATAGTTGCGTTTCCTCGAGATCCGCAGTCTCTGTCTAATCTGTTGACCTTCTGCGAGACAGAACGCATTCGGCATTTTATGCTTGGGGCCGGCACAAACGTGTTGTTCCATGACGACGGTTTCCGCGGATTGGTAGTGTCTGGGCTTCGACTGAAAACTCTGAGTTTTGAAGAAAAAGAATCCGGCAAAAATAAAATTATAGCTCAGGCAGGAGTACCTCTGCCGCTAGTCGTTTCAAAGGCGTGTCGTTTAGGTCTTACAGGTATGGAGTCACTTTGGGGTATCCCCGGTTCGGTCGGGGGATCAGTAGCGTGTAACGCCGGCGCAGGTGGCGTTTCCATGGGGGATCTAATCACAGAGCTTAAATTGGTGGATGCGCTAGGTTCGAGAACAAAGCTGCAAAAAGGTTCTTTTTCCTATGGTTACAGGAAATTCAATTTGCCGTCCAGCTCGATAGTGTTAGAGGCGGGATTTGAACTCAGCCCTGGAAAGTTTGATGAAATCGGCAAAAAACTTTCCGAATTCAGGGCTCACAGAAAAGTGTCTCAGCCTCGAGGATTTCCGAATGCAGGCTGCATATTCAAGAATCCTTCAAATTCAATGCCGGCAGGCGCTCTTATTGAAAAACTCGGATTCAAAGGCTTCCAATGCGGAGGCGCTTCGGTTTCAAATGTTCACGCAAACTTTATTGTAAACAGGAGCAAGGCGAAAGCCTCAGATATTATTAATCTAATAAACACGATCAGTGAAGCCGCTCAAAAAAAAGCGGGCATCGATCTTGAACTCGAGTTACGAATCGTTCATTCGGATGAAATAAATGTCTGAAGCAGCGCTTAACGCGAATCTCCAAGCTAACGGTATTCCCGGTTCTGAGAAGAGCAAACCCCCTCTGCTCTGGAACCGCGTGGCTTTGAATGCGCTGTTTTGGATTGGTATATGTCTGGACATATTTATGGCGCTCGTCCTGACATATCTTGTTGTAGTTCGATCCTCATACTTCAACCTGAGTAAAGTGGACGTTTACGGAAACCATAGGCTGTCAACTGAAGAAGTTATTGAAACAACGAAAGTCGAGAAAGGCGTAAACCTTCTTGATATTGATCTTGAATCAATAACACAAAGGTTACGCCATCACCCGTGGATTCGAGAGGGAGCCGTTTCCAGACGATTCCCCGACCAACTCGTTGTTGAAATTGAAGAGAGGATTCCCCGAGGTATAGTTGCCAGTGAAAAGCTGTATTACATCGATGAAAACGCCAAAATATTTACACGGATTATTCCCGGTGATTCGGTAGGGCTACCTTTGTTTACCGGTATAAGACCGGATGAATTGCGCTCAACCCCTAAAGAGGTTCAGGAATCACTGCTGTCAGGGCTTAAGCTCACGGAACTTCTCGATCGGTCCGGTTCGGAAATCAGCATCAGGGACATAAGGGAAGTCAATATTAGTCATGATGATGGACTGACGTTAAAAATGAATTCAGGACAGGTAATTATTTTTGGTAACTCGGGTTTTGAGACCAAAATAGCCAGATATGAACGACTGAAGAGATTTCTTAAAAACAGGGGTCAATGGCGAAACGCACGGATAATTAACCTGGATTTTGAAGATCGAGCGATTGTTCGGTCTTCTGAAGATCCGCTTCTGCAGGGGTAATAAAATGTCAAGAAGCGATAACATCATTTGCGGTCTGGATGTCGGGACCACAAAAATTTGCGCCATTATTGGAGAGTTAAACGCTGATGGCGTGGTGGACATCATAGGAGTTGGAACTTCTCCATCTAGAGGTTTACGCCGTGGCGTAGTTGTCAACATTGACCTCACTGTTTCCAGCATAAAAAAGGCCGTTGATGACGCCGAACTTATGGCTGGTCGCCGAGTGGAGACTGTGTTAGCGGGAATTTCCGGCGGACACATCAAAGGCATAAACTCCCATGGTGTAATAGCCATAAAAAACCGGGAAGTGACCACTCAAGAAGTATCAAGAGTAATCGACGCTGCGAGAGCAGTTGCGATACCTCTGGATCGAGAGGTAATTCATATTTTGCCGCAGGAATTTATGGTTGACGACCAAGGCGGCATAAGAGAACCGGTAGGCATGGCCGGTGTTCGCCTCGAAGCCAAGGTTCATATCATAACTGGAGCGGTTTCTGCGGCGCAAAACATCGTGAGATGCGCTCACCGCAGCGGTCTGATAGTGGATGATCTGATCTTGCAACAGATGGCGGCTTCTGAAGCGGTGCTGTCTGCGGACGAGAGAGAACTAGGGGTCGCCTTGATCGACATAGGGGGCGGAACCACTGATATCGCTGTCTTTATTGAAGGAGCGATTCAACATACTGCTGTCATCCCTGTAGGAGGTGACCAACTCACGAACGATATAGCCGTAGGCTTGAGAACTCCGACAGGAGAAGCTGAGAAAATAAAGAAGCGTTATGGTTGCGCCTTGGCCACGCTTGTAAATCGCGATGAGACAATACATGTGCCAGGAGTCGGGGGCCGACAACCTAGGGTGTTGGCTAGATCAGTTCTGGCTGAGATAACCGAACCCCGTTTGGAAGAAATAATAGGGTTGGTAAGAAGAGAACTTGAAAAGTACAATCTGTTGAGCGCCGTAGCGTCGGGGATAGTGCTCACTGGAGGTAGTGTCGCCATTCAAGGTATATCGGAACTGGCGGAACAGTTGTTTGATATGCCGGTACGATTGGGCTACCCAACCGGCGTGAGTGGACTGGTGGATGTTGTGAACTCTCCGGTGTATGCCACGGGTGTTGGACTGGTACTTTGGGGAGCGAGGCACGGATGCGCTGATCTGAGTTCCGCTTATGAGTCCGGTAAGGTTATTAACAGAGTTTTTGAAAAAATGAGAAAATGGTTTACCGAAGCTTTTTGAATCTAAATGTCATGAATTTTCTGGCGAAAAGTCTTGGCTCGTGGTATGCGAATTCCGGTCTGTAATGTCCTGACCGGACCGAGCGTCACCGTTCGGGTTCTTGAGAATTGGATTAAGGCTCGACGGTCTGGAAGGTTTTGGTTGATTTTAAATAGAGGAGGCGCCGGCTTATGCTGGACTTTGAAATTGAATCTAACCGCAGCGCATTAATAAGGGTTGTTGGAGTTGGCGGTGGTGGTGGAAACGCCGTTAATAACATGATTCGCGCCGGTTTGAGTGGAGTGGAGTTTGTTGCGGCGAACACCGACGCTCAAGCGCTCCAGCACAACCAGGCTCCACTAAAATTACAGATTGGCAGACAACAAACCCGGGGACTCGGAGCTGGAGCGGACCCCGAAATTGGCCGTATAGCGGCCAATGAAGATTATGAAGCCATAAGAGACGCTTTGGATGGGTCCGATATGGTTTTTATCACAACGGGTCTTGGTGGTGGAACAGGTACAGGCGCGGCCCCTATAATAGCCCGAATCGCCAGACAGGAAGTAGGCGCTCTCACCGTAGCGGTGGTGACCAAACCATTTCTGTTTGAAGGTAAAAGGCGCATGCGCCAGGCCGAAGAGGGCATAGAAACACTCCGCAGAGAAGTTGATACGCTGATCATTATTCCCAACCAGCGGCTGCTTTCACTCAAAAAAGATATCTCATTTCTCGAAGGTTTTAGAAGAGCCGACGATGTCCTTATGCAGGGCGTAAGAGGAATTTCAGATTTAGTTACCATAAACGGTCTGATCAATCTAGATTTCGCGGATGTTAAGACCATCATGCAGGAAAAAGGTGTGGCGCTCATGGGCACAGGCTCTGCCACAGGCGAGGGACGTATTGAAGAAGCCACAAGAATGGCTGTTAACAGTCCGTTGCTTGAAGACGTTTCCATGTCCGGCGCCAAGGGAGTACTAATAAACATTACCGGTTCGTCAAACATGTCGTTGACTGAAATCAACGACGCGGTCTCCATAATCCAGAATGAGGCTCACGATGACGCGAACATAATATTTGGAGCTGTAATAGACGAAGACATGGGGGACGCCGTAAACGTAACGGTAATTGCCACCGGTTTCGGACGCAGCGAGAGCGGTTTGATGGACAAAACAGATTCTCTCCTTTTTGCGAAGTCTCCAACGCCGTCATTAGACGAAAACAAAATTGAACGATCAGCGGCCAGGACAATCATTCCCAACGAGCCAAGGGATTCCCAGATTCCCGCTTTCATCAGAAAGAGCCAGAGAGAAAAGGGTAGTCGGCATTTGAACGTAGTTGATGATTTCTCAATTGACGGCGAAGAAGATCTTGATATTCCCACCTTCCTACGAAAACATGCCGAATAGGCGATCAAGAGTCTTTAATTATAGGTCAGGGGGACCCATTGTTCCCCCTGACAGTTCGGAAAGTTCTTCTCCTGGCCAATTGCATATACTAAACATTTGTTGTCATCAAAAATGAGGCAAAGCATTACTACTAAGCCTAAACGCCATAAATTTGGCGACCGTTCGCCTATAGCGCTGGTTTTTCCAAATACGCGAAAAGTTGGGCTGAGTAATCTGGGGTTTCAATTTCTGAAGAGTATATTGGAGCAATCAGGAATATTCGCCCCTGAGACTTTCTTTGTAGACGAACAGTTTTTGAAATGTCCAACGGACCTTACTTCCAGGGTCTTGGAAGGAGATCGGGCTTCACTGAAACGCTTCCCGATAATCGCTTTCAGCATCCCATTTGAAAATGATTACTGGATCGTGCCCAAGGCGTTGATCAGCGCCGGTATCCCTCCGTTAAGAAAGGACAGAGGCCCTGTGGACCCCTTGGTCTTGGCAGGAGGCGTTTCGGTATCGATGAATCCTGAGGCGCTGGCTGAATTTCTCGATCTTGTCTTTGTCGGTGAATTGGTAGGGGCCGTAGACGATCCCAATAGCTTATGGGTTCTGCTAAAGGAGTTTTGCGAATCAAGGTCGGCCACAAGAGACCGACACGAATTTTATAGGAATTTCAAAGACGTTCAGGGGGTATACGTTCCTGAAGCCTACAATTTCAGGTACAAAGATGATGGAACAATATCAGCTATTGAGCCGGAGTCGGGGTTTCCGGACAGAATAACAGCGGTGAAAAGATTATCTCCGCTAGATGTTCCTCCTCTCGTGATACTGGATGATTTCCACACGGAGTTCAAAAATTCCTGTTTGGTCGAAGTCAATCGTGGGTGCGCCAGGGGTTGCGGATTCTGTTCAGGAGGTTGGATTCATCGGCCGGTGCGCCATTTTAAATATGACACTGTAAAAGATGGCCTTGTCCAAGCAATCAAGGCTAACAAGACCATTGGACTGATTGGCTCAGATCTGGCTTCTCATCCAGAGCTGCAAACTATACTTAATGACATCTCTAATCAGGGTGGAAAATTTTCACTTTCATCAATACGGCCGGAAGGTCTAAACGATAAAATAATAAGCCGCATTGTAGAATCAGGCCAAAAAACAGCTACACTCGCGCCCGAAGTCGCTTCGGAACGCTTGAAACGGGTCATAGGAAAACCAATTCCCAACAAACTCTTTTTTGATCTCATAGAAAAACTGGTTTCGGCAGGCGCTCCCAATCTTCGGTTCTATTTTATGATCGGTTTACCTACTGAAACAGAAGAAGACGTTAAGGAAATAATAGAATTTGTACTTGAATCGAGAGAAATTTTTCTCAACTCTTCCAGAAAGATGGGAAAAATAGGACGAATAGGCGTCCAGCTCAACGCATTTGTGCCGAAACCCTGGACTCCTTTTCAATGGATCGCTGCACTATCCAAAAAGGAATGGGATCATCGCATGAAAATGATTGAGGATGGATTGCGAGGCGTCAAAAATGTTATCGTCAGACACGAATCTACCCGTATGTCCGAGATTCAGGCAGTTCTTAGCAAGGCTGACCGCAGGCTTTCCACTGGAATAAGATTCATGGCCGAACAGGGCAAGTTAAGTATGTCATGCTTTGCAGGAACCAACCCCGATGTTAAATTTTACTCTGAACGTATGCGAGGACCAGAAGAGATTTTCCCATGGGATGTAGTCGACCACGGGGTTCCTAAAGAGGTCCTTCGGGCAAGATTCGAGAAGGCCATTTCATCGGAAAAGGATATTTGACGATGCACTTACCGAAAATTGATCGAAATAGATGCAAGAAACATTACTCTTGTGTCAGAATATGCCCTAAAGAAGTTTTTGAGATCGAGAACGAGGAAGTTCAAGTGTCAAATCCCGCTGCCTGCAACGGCTGTGAGGCCTGTGTGGCTGAATGCCCTGAAGATGCTATAATCGTGACTGAAACGTGATAGAATATTCGGTGGTTTAATTTGATGTGGTAAAAACACCTAAAAAGATTAATGAGTCACTGCGATCGATAATCAACCAAAATTTTTATGTGCTGGAGCTTAATCATGGAACAAAAAAATTCAGTTGTGGGAATTTACAAAAGCCACGTGGAAGCTGAACAATCGGTAAAGGAACTTCAAAAAACAGGGTTTGACATGAGCAAGCTATCCATAGTGGGTAAAGATTACCACACTGAAGAGCATGTAGTTGGTTATTATTCCGTCGGTGACAGGATGAAAGCGTGGGGGAAACTGGGAGCCTTTTGGGGTAGTTTGTGGGGGCTCCTGTTTGGGGCGGCGTTCTTTTTTGTTCCAGGTATAGGGCCGGTCGCCGTAGCCGGTCCACTGGTGAGCTGGATTATAGCAGCCTTGGAAGGCGCGGTTGTTGTTGGAGGTCTCAGCGCTTTGGGAGCTGGGCTTTTCAGCATGGGAATTCCCAAAGACAGCATCATAAAATATGAAACTGAACTTAAAGCGGAAAAATTTTTGCTAATTGCTCATGGGAACGTAGAGGAAATCAAAAAAGCCCAGCAGGTTCTGGAGAAAACGTCTGCTGAAGAAGTGCGTCTGCACACATCCAATCAAGCCGCAGGATGAGCGCATAATTTAATCAGATGCGGGAGTGGAGATCCTTTAATTTCAGCAATCAATTATTCCTTGGTCAGCTCGGAGCTTGATAGAGGACAACACAGTTTGAAACAAAGGAGGTCAGCATGAGCGTCAACATGGCAGCAGTTCTTGAAACCACAGCCAAGCGTCTATTTCCTGACAAGACGCTGGAGCAGGCTTTCGCTCAATTGTTGCTGGAACGTGCTCAGAAGAATCTGATCAAGTATCAAAGCATGTCGCGTCATTTTGAGGCAAAGTATAACGAGAGTTTTGAAGACTTTAGACAGAGAGTCTTAAACTCCGAGCCTGATTTCGCTGTTGAACAGGACTATTTTAACTGGGAATTGGCGGTTACAGGTGTCAGCGATATGAAAAAGGAAATCGAGCGCTTACATGATCTCGGAGAACAATGATGAATGTCTCCGATCTACTGGTTACCTTGCAGAAGGAAAAAGCGCTTCGGGCCTATATTCTCCGAATGGATTTGCTGGAACAAACCCAGAGTTTAATTAAAGTCAGATTATACATAGCGCCTGAACTATTTATCCAGGTCTATCGCAATGACCAGTTTGATACGCTGAATCTGGTTCTGATTTATAATGGGCAGCGGTTATATGGTCGCGATCGATTAGGTGGTGTATGGCATCGTCATGACCTCACTGCTCCTGATCAGCACGACAAAAGTCCTGAGGGACAGCGGTCGCTTACGCTACCCGAGTTTTTGGACGAAGTGGAGACTGTTCTGGCGGCGATGGGATTGCCCTAGCCAGACCTAATCCAGGATATATCAACAGCAACTGGCCGTAGAAAACCTGACCGGACTGATCGTCGTCGACGGAATCCAGCGCATGCCTGACATCTTCCCACTAATATCAATTATTCGCAATTTCTCTAAGTAATTCGATGTCTTCAAGCATCATGCCTGCGCCTCGGACGACAGTTGTAAGGGGATCATCCGGTACCACTACGGGAACTCCTATCTCACGCTTAACCCTTGAATCTAGGTTCTTTAATAACGCTCCTCCGCCCGTAAGCACGATTCCCGTATCAATTATATCCGCCGCCAACTCTGGGGGACACTGCTCAAGAGCTGACTTGACACTGTCCACGATGGTGTTGACGGAATCCATGATTGCCATGGTGATTTCACTGGAGTTTATCGTAATGGTTTTGGGTATCCCGTCCATTAAATCTCGGCCCTTGATATCAATTTCATCTTCCTGATCATCTTCAATATAAGCCCGACCAATGAGCATTTTGATTTGTTCGGCAGTTGATGTGCCAATCAGTATACTGTAATTTTTCCTTACAAAGTTCAGGATATCCGAATCCAGTTTGTCACCCGCAATTTTGATGGAATTGCTATAAACAACTCCAGTAAGGCTGATAATTGCGACTTCCGTCGTCCCCCCGCCAATATCCACAATCATGTTGCTCATTGGTTCGGTAACAGGCAGGCCT
>WSSedB1CaDRAFT_10000421_pt1 | contig 18700 bp, 14 predicted proteins | sample WetSurSB1Cattail_FD_9460 | JGI IMG/M metagenome (IMG submission 9460)
ATCTCTGCTATAGTGCCGGCATGGAAAAGAAAATCGTTACCAGCAAAGAGATCGGCGAAGCAATCAAGCGACGCAGGCGTGAACTGGGGATCTCCCAGGAACGCTTGGCAGAGATGCTCAACGTTTCCTACCAGCAAGTGCAGCGCTACGAGAGCGGAGCCAACAAGCTCAATGTCGAAAACATCCAGGTGATCGCCGACCTTCTGAGCGTGCCGCTTATGTTTTTCTTCTCCGCCAATCTCTCTTCCACAATTGCCGAGCCCGTACAGGATTACACCGCACAGGACGAAAAAACCCTCCTGAAGTATTTCAGACGAATTCCGGAACGACGCGAACGGAGCGTGGTAATCAGCGTCGCACGCCTGGCGGCTGTAAAGCGATAAGCTCCAGCTCCACTCCGGAGCATTCAGAACAAAATGCAGTTCTTTCCCCCGTACCGCCATTCAATCGCACTTGGAAAACCTGAGCGGGGCTTTTCGGATCGTCCCTGAAGCAGGTTCTGTGGCGTTCCAGGCAGGTTCCCCGCTTTTTAATGAAAGACTTGACACCCCTGCTTTTGCGGGTGTAAATATTTAAATGATTATCTTATGGAATGTTCGGAAGGGGTTATGGGATGCCGGAACACAGGTTCAGGGAGCCGCTTGTTCAGCGTTGAAGCTGGTGGAGCGGCTTTTTTTGTTTCCGGTTTACGTCAGTATACCGGAAGCTCGATCCGGCCGCACCTTCGGGACTTTTTAGCGATGCGGAAGAGGAGAAGACGACGTGACAGCTCCCGATGACGGGCTGAAAAGCGAACTGTTGCTGGATGAAATAAAACGACGCGACCGGATGGGGGATGTGGTTGATGCGGAAGATGAACTGGTCAAGGTCGTCATATTCACAAGCGGAGATGCCGGTTATGCTTTTTACGGAGCCGATATCAAGGAAATTCTTCCCGCATGCGTGATTTCCTGGGTGCCGGGACTTCCCGAGTATCTGCCGGGACTTATCAATGTGCGCGGCGATATAGAATCGGTCATCGACATACGCCATTTTCTGGGGTTCGAACGGATCGATCCCGAAAAATGTCTCGTCATCATGGCGGTCCGAGGCGATTTCCGCTCCGGTATACTGGTTGATTCCATAGAGGATGTAATGGACATTCCCAAGAGCGCCATCAAACCTCCTCTTACCACTCTTGGTGGTGTTGCACGGGGTCTGGTGGCAGGAGAGATCGAGCATGCCAGGGGAGTCATTACCCTGCTGGATGTTGAAAAGCTGGCCGCCGGATTGAATCTATGAGAAGCAGGGGAAATGCAAGGGACGGTTCCTTCGTCAATCTGCTCTTCTTTTCGGCTTGCGGAGTGCGGTTTGCCGTTGACGCGGACCAGGTGGCCGGAACAGCTGCCTTTGAGGAAGAATCGGAAGAAGGGCCGCCCCGGCTTTTCACAGTGATGGGGTGTGGCGACCAATCCGTTGATAAGCGCGGCGCCACGATGTTGACTATAAAATCGAACAATCTTGAACCTTTCAGGCTAGTCGTGGATGTTCTGGAGGATATGGCCGGGATATCCGTGGGCGATATTCGCTCCCTTCCACCCCTGATCGAACCGTTTGCACTGCAAAGGGGTATGTGGGGTGTAATCGTGAGGGACGGCAAGTTGGTGCTTTTGATGGATTTTCAGCGACTGATGAAGAATAAGGGCCCTGAGCGGGTCCGTGACGGAGGTGATTGAATATGAACGTCGTATCGCCCGCAAAACGCCTGATGAACAGGTTGCCGTATTCGCGCAAGATGCTTGTGGCAGGCCTGTTTTTTTGCATCCCCATTGTCCTTCTTGCCTATTTCCTGGTCAACAATATCCGCGAGCAGATCGCCTTCTCCTCCAAGGAAATTTCCGGTGTCCAGTATGGCACGGCGCTGAACAATCTTTTGGCCTGCCTCCTGGATGGCCGCGATCCGGCCGCGGCCGGAACCGGAACAGCCCTGATCATACCCGAACAGGCGCTGGCGGAACTGGGAAAAACCGAGGCGCGCCTTGGTGAGAAGCTGGCTACCCGGGAGCGCTTTGCGGCGCTCAAGGCAAAATTGACCGCGGTTCAGGAGGGACGGGGAACATCCAGCCGCCAGAGGAATGACGTTTATGTAGCGCTCGGCACGGACGTGCTGGACATGATCGTGCTGGTTTCGGATAATTCCAACCTTACGCTTGACCCTGACATTGACAGCTATTATCTGATGGACTCGCTTATCACCAAGCTGCCGCCCCTTGCCGAGGCCATAGCCCGCGCCGACCGGATTTCCAGACGTTCCACCAGCACATCCATCTCCATGGACGACAAAACCGCCCTGATTGTCCTTTCCGGCCAGATCAGAGCATATGTGGAGGACTTGAAAAAAAATCTCCATGCCGTTGAAGGGGTGAACGCCGCCCTTGGCGGCCGACTACGTAAAACGCTTCAGGATGTGGATACCGCTGTAGCCGTTTTTCTCAACGATCTCAATGGTGGGGCAACCATCAAGGGCGCGGCGTTGACGAGGGAGCGGACCGGTTCGGGAATAGAGGCCGGGAACGCGGTCTTCAGGGCAACCGGCGCTTTGTCGCCTGAACTGGACCAACTGCTCAAAATACGGATCAACAAACTGCGTTACCGAATGGCGACCTACCTGACTATTTCGTTTCTTGCCTTTTTGCTCGGTATCTACCTCAACATCGGCTGCTATCTCTCCGTACGGGAAGGGATCTCGTCGGTACGCGACGCCGCCGTCAAGGTGGCTGACGGCGATCTGACCGCTGAGGCGGTATTCGCATCCCAGGATGAAATGGGCGAAATGGCCCGCATGTTCAACACCATGACCGAAAATTTGCGGCAGATCATTGCCACCCTTTTCAATGTTACGGGTTCGGTGCATTCCTTTGCGGGAACGCTTTCCAACAGTGTGGAAAGTCAGGCCGGTTTCGCCACCCAGCTTTCCAGCTCGGTGATGGAGATCTCCGCTACCATGGAGGAATTTTCCTCCACGGCGAGTCAGATCGCCCAGCACAGCCAGGGAGTAGTGGAACGGGCCGACAGGACACTTGACGATACCAGGCGTGGCGCGGGTGAGGTTGAATCCCTGGCGCTGAAGATCAACCATATCAATGAAGATATCCAGTCCGGCTTGACGGAAATTGTGGAACTGGGCCGTAAATCCAAGGAGATCAATAAGGTCATGGCGATAATTAACAACATCGCCAACCAAACCCGGCTGATTGCTTTCAACGCCGCGCTGGAAGCGGCCAGCGCGGGTGAATCGGGTAAGCGGTTCGGGGTGGTTGCCCTGGAAATACGCCGCCTGGCGGACAGCGTGGTCGAGTCGACCGGCGAGATCGAAGGGAGGATCACCGAGATCCTGGATGCCGTGAACCGCCTGGTCATGTCGTCCGAAAAGAGTTCTCTCCTGACCAGGGAGGGGCAGGAGTACGCCTCGCGCACCGTTGCCATGCTGAGCGAAATCGTGGAGGAGGTGGAGGAAACAACCGACTCCGCCCGCCAGATATCCCTTTCCACCCAGCAGCAGCAGATCGCCAGCGGACAGGTGGTGTTGGCACTCAAAGACATCGAGCAGGGGATGCGCTTTTCCACCGAATCGATTCAAAATACGAACTCGGTCAGCGCGGAACTGGCGCAGTTGTCGGAAAACCTGCAGGAACTGGTCGACAGATTTAAACTGGGTGGCGAACCGAAAAGCCGCGCCAAAGGCGCTTCCGAAGAGGCAGTCTAGCACGTGGTGGCCATGGATAGCGGCATACGGGTCTTGGTGGTGGACGACAGTGCGCTGGTCAGGGAGATGATCTCCGCCATACTGGTTTCGGAACCGGGAATCAGTATTGCCGGTGAAGCGGCTAATGGAGCGGAGGCCGTTGCCAAGGCTGCGTCGCTCAGGCCCGATCTCATTACCATGGACATCGAGATGCCGGTAATGGGGGGACTGGAGGCCATCGAACGGATCATGGCCGGACATCCGGCGCCGATCCTGGTTATAACATCCTTGACTGGCGTCCGCACCGCCTTTGCCGCCGTATCCAAAGGGGCGCTCGATGTGATCGAGAAGCCGGATATCGAATTGAAGGGAAGACAGAGTCTTATCAAAAAGGTCAAGCTCCTCTCCAGGGTCGATATGGCGGCTCACATGGCTTCAAAAAGAATGCGGCTGGGAGCGAGTCCGGCAGGCGACGCCATGGATCGGAGTTTCCCGGATGCGAAACATGCGTCCGTAGCGGGCGGCAGGGTTATGGCCATTGCTTCTTCCACGGGCGGCCCCCAGGCGATTCAGGCCATCCTGTCACGCCTTCCCGCCGATTTTCCGGCCCCGGTGGTGATTGCCCAGCATATCGCCAAGGGTTTTACCCGGGGGATGGCGGAATGGCTCGAAAGTTCAACCCGGCTCAAGGTGCGCGAGGCAGGCAATGGCGATACCATCGCGGCAGGGTATGTTCATATTAATCCTGCGGAGTTTTCCATGCGGATTACCCGGCAGGGGACGATTGTGCTCGGGGAACCGGAAAGCCGCGGGGGGTACTGCCCCTGCTGCGATACCCTGCTGCGTTCCGTTGCGGAGTCTTTCCGGGAACGCGCTTTCGGCCTGATCCTCAGTGGTATGGGAGACGACGGTTGCGAGGGAATGTCGGCCATCAAAAATGCGGGTGGAACTACTCTGGCACAGGACGAGCACAGTTCTGTGATCTATGGCATGAACCGCCTGGCGGTTGAACGGGGTTGCATTGACCGGGTCGTTCCGCTGGCCGATATACCGGCCGAGGTGATGCGTCTGGCCGGTGTTAAAGAGCAAAGGTAGCGTTATGCCGGTGATTGGCTGCGATAACGGGGAACTGGCTCCTTTCAAGGAATTGATGCTGCGTACCTGTGGACTTGCTTTCGGGAAGGAACGCGAGAGGACGTTGGCGAACGGGCTGCTTAAGCGGATGGATGCCGTGGATGTCACTTCCTTCCAGGCATATCACGGGCGGCTGATTGCCGACCAGGAAGAATTCCACCGCCTGGTGGAGTTCCTTACCGTCAACGAAACATATTTTTTCCGTGAGCCGGACTACCTGAGGCTGATGGCCGACCGTATGGCGCCGGAGATCATGGGCAGGCGAAAAGGCCCTGTCAGGATATTGAGCGCGGGGTGTTCCACGGGCGAGGAACCCTATTCCGCGGCCATCATGCTGCGTGAGCGATACGGCGGCGACTGCGAACAGCTCTTCTCCATCGCCGGGGTTGATATAGATGCCGGCGTTATCGGCACGGCGCGACGGGGTGTCTACGGCAAGTACTCTTTCCGGGGCCTGGAGCCGAGATTGCAGGAACGCTATTTCGAACCGTGTGGACCCGCTGAGTACCGGATACGCGACAGCGTTAAACACCTGGTGGAATTCGATACCGCCAACCTGCTCGGCACGCCGTACCCGCCGGTGATGCAGTCGCCCGATATAATCCTCTACCGGAATGTCTCGATCTACTTTCCGGACCAGGTGCAGCGGACAATATTCAACAGGCTTTCGGAAAGCCTCAACGAGGACGGGTATCTCATTGTCGGCGCGACCGAAACCATCCACCACGATGTTGGTATTCTCACATTGGTGGAACGGGATTCGCTCTTCGTGTTCCACAAGCGTCCGTCCGGCGTCATCGAGGAACCGAGGAAGACGACGGGCCGCGTTCCGGCTGATTTTGGGCGGCCCAAGCCCATTTTTGCCCGTCCATCGGTTCCAAAGAGCGAATCAGCCCGTTCCGAGGCCGCGTCCATTCCACGAAAGAGAATAACCGATCCTGCTGGACAACCGGCTAACGCCGGGCGCGATGCCGGATCGCTCTTCGATGAAGCCTTCGAACTGGCGCGAACCGATCGAGGTAACGATGCGCTTCTCCTGCTGGAAACGCTTATCGAGAAGAATTCCGCTGGTATCAAGTGTCATTCCCTGAAGGCCTGTATTCTGCTGAACACCTCCCGCTACCCGGAAGCCCGTGCCATCTGCGAGGGGATTCTTGCCCGCGACCCGCTGTGCCTGGAAGGGTATCTGGTTCTGGGAACCATCGCCCTGCACGATGGTGATGGGGACGAGGCATTCCGGCGCTTCCGGGAGGCAATCTACCTGGATGCGACATGCTGGCCGGCCCATTTTCACCTGGCCGGGATCGCGTTTTACCGTGGAGACGGTAAGCGTGCCCGAAGCGGGTACGAAGCGGCATTGCGGGTCCTCGAAAACGAAACGCTCCGTAAAAGCGGCCGGTGTTTCTTTCCCCTGTCGTTCAAGGCGGAGCAGTTCATTGCCATTTGCCGCCACAAACTGTCGCTTCTGAAAGAGAGGGGGTAGCCGCGGATGGCATTCGATCCCGCCAAATTTCTGGCCCGCTTTGTCGATGAGTCGCGGGAGCATTGCTCCCGGCTAACCGACGGCCTCCTTTCCCTTGAACACGCTCCCGGCGATACTGAAGCCCTCAACGCCCTGTTCCGTTCGGCCCATACCATCAAGGGATCGTCGCGCATGCTGAAGCAGACGGCTATCTCCGGTCTGGCTCACTGCATGGAGGATGTACTCGATGCGCTACGGAATGTGCGCATTTCCTTTTCACCCATGCTTTCGGACGTCCTCTTCCGGGGGGTGGACACCCTGACCGCCATGCTGGACGAACTGGATTCCGGGAAAACGCCGCACGAGGCGCCGCGGGAATTGTGCGGGGAACTGGCTGCCGTAGCCCGTGGGGAAGCCGCATCACCCGCTCCAGAGCCTGCCGTGGCAACAGGGGATGAGACCCGCGCTGGTTCCGGGATTCTCCCTCCCCTTCAAGGGGAGGGTCGGGGTGGGGATGGGGTAGGTTGCGGAGTTTCAGTGAATTGCCAAGACAACCCCCATCCCCCTCCTGACCTCCCCCTTGAAAGGGGAGGGGTTAAAGGCTCAAAGCCGGCGCTTCCTCCGGAATCTTCCCCTGATCCCGTTATTGCCGATACGCGGGGTGCGAAGCCCGGTTCCCGGAAGCGCGATTATCTGCGTGTCAATGCAGCCAAACTGGATGATCTGATCCGATTGATGGGAGAAATCGTCTCGGAACACAGCCGCTCCAGGCAGCATGTGCGGCGGCTGAGGGAGCTTGACCACGCAATGCTGCGCTATACCGATTCCCTTTCAGACCTCTTCGACAGGTACGCCGTGAACGACAAAGACCGGGCGGGGCTGCTGAGGGCGGGTAAGGCTCTGCACCACTCCCTGCATCGGACGGTGCGGGTCGTTTCCGACGCCGGACTCACGCGGGACCACCAGATGGGCGATCTCCAGGAAACTTCCCTCAAACTCCGTATGTTGCCGCTTTCCACGGTATTCGATTCCCTGCGGCGCACGGTCAGGGATCTGGCCAGGGGGCATGGAAAAGATGTTGATTTCCGGGTGGATGGCGGGGAAACGGAACTTGACCGGAAGATTATCGAACGGATCGGCGATCCCTTGATCCACATGATCCGCAACGCTCTTGACCATGGCCTGGAATCCCCCGAGGAGAGGCTTGCGGCCGGCAAGCCGCCACGGGGGAGTATCAGCCTGGCCGCCTTCTACGATGGCGGTTGCGTCACCATAATGCTGCGGGACGACGGACGAGGGCTTTCCGTTGAAAAGATACGCCGGAAAGCGCTGGCAAAAGGTCTTTACGATGCCGATACCCTGGCGGGGATGTCCCGGTCCGAAGTAACCAATATCATATTTCTTCCCGGCTTCAGCACGAGCCCGATTATTACCGACCTTTCCGGGCGGGGGGTTGGTATGGACGTGGTCAGGAAGAACATTGTGGACGACCTGAAGGGAGCCATTATCATCGATACGAAAGAGGGGGAAGGCACGACATTTTGCCTGCGCCTCCCCCTTAATCTGGCGGTTTCCCCGCTTCTTCTAGTTTCCACCGGCGGCAAAACCTGCGCCCTGCCAGCCACTTCCATCGCCGAGATGCTCTCGATGCAGTGGAACGATATCATCACCATTATCAACAAACGCGCCATCCGCTTGCGCGAACAGCTCATCCCGGTCGAGGATCTGGCTGCCGTCCTGGGGCTTCCCCATTCCGATGGAAACGGGGATGATGCCATGGTGATCATAGTCAGGGATGGAGACGAAAGACTGGGTTTGCTGGTTGACCGGATACTGGGCCGGGAAGAAATGGTGGTGAAGCCACTTCCCCTTCACATGCAAAGGCTGCGCATGGTTTCGGGGGCCACCATCGGCGAGGAGGACGGCATTATCAATGTGCTCCACGTGCCGGAATTGTTCAGGCAGTCCCGCAGTCTGCCGGGAACTGCACAGCAGAGTTCCGCCGACGCCGGGGAACGGGCCGCGACGGTCCTCGTGGTGGACGATTCATTCAATACCAGGGAAATCGAGAAGAACATTCTGGAGGCTTACGGATATCAGGTGGCCACCGCGGGTGACGGCGAAGAGGCTTTTGAGAAAACCCGGACCGAACTGTACGATCTGGTTATAACCGATGTGGAGATGCCACGCCTGGACGGTTTTTCGCTAACCGAACGACTGCGCGGCGATGAACGTTATCGCACCATCCCGATAATCATCGTCACCTCGCGGGAAAAGGAAGCTGACAGGAAGCGGGGGATCATGGTTGGCGCAGACGCCTATATCGTCAAAGGCGCCTTTGACCAGTCCGTCCTGCTGGAAACGGTTCGCAGCCTGATCGGATAGGTTGAAACACGGGAATTTCCCGGATTTGGTAACTGTTCAGATGAGGTGATGAACGCCGGAAAACATAACCCCTCCCAACCTCCCCTTAACTTAAGGGGAGGAGAAATACTCCCCCTCTTAAGCTAAGAGGGGGCTGGGGGGAGTTATGGCATGGCTGTGCTGAATAGTTACTCCATTTGAATACACATTGAAACAAGGAGAACAACGATGAGTGAGATACCTGCGCGTATCCTGGTGGTGGACGACGATCCGTTTACCGCGGAACTGACCGGCCTGGTGCTGGAAGCGGCCGGCTACGAAACCGTCATTGCCGAGGGAGGCATGGATGCTTTGGAGAAAATCACGGACGATTCTTTGATCCGTTTGGTCGTATCGGACATGCACATGCCGTTTATTGATGGCGTTCAGTTGTTTGCCGAGTTGCGGCAGCAGGGATTTTCGCAACCCTTCGTGCTGCTCACCGGGGATACGGCGGCTTTACTCAGGGAGGCCAATCCCGGCGTGGATGCCGTCCTGACCAAGGACGAACAACTGCAGGAGTTGCTGCCGGAAATGGTGAAGTCTCTTCTCTCCCCTGTATGAAAGGTTGAATCGCCATGGCTAGTCAGGCTGTATCCGTCGCCACAAAACTGAAAAAGATACGTGAGGCTTTTATTAAACAGATTCCTACCCAACTGGAGGCTATCCGTGCCGTGTACGCGGATGTTGCCCAGGGGACGGAACTGACATCAGCGCTGGAAAACCTGCATCGTCACGCCCACAATTTGAAAGGCGCGTGCGCTTCTTTCGGCCTGGACATGCTGAGCGAAGCCGCCAAAACGGGAGAACAACTGGTCAGGGATGTCATGCAGTCCGGCGCCATCCCAGATGCGCATTGGCATCAGAAGATGCAGGAGTCTCTTTCCCAGATGGAACAGGAGGCCGGGCGTATCGATCCGTCCGAAGGAGGGGATATCCAGACTCGGGGACTGGCGGCTGCGACCGGAGACAAACAGGACCGGGAACGGAAGTTTATCTACCTTTGCGAGGACGACGCATTCCAGCGCCTTTCCCTGACCACCCAGATAAGCTGTTTCGGATTCGAGGTCATCTCTTTCGGAGAACTGGAGCATTTGCACAATGCCGTTCGCAACGCCGCGCCCGATGCGATTGTCATGGACGTGATTTTTCCCGATCGGCCCATGGGGGGCGCCGAAATCATGCACCTCATACAATCGGAGCGCGATACTCCCATTCCAACCGTTTTCATATCAACCCAAAGCAATCTCAGGCACCGTCTGTCCGCCGTCCGCGCCGGCGCCAACGCCTATTTTGTAAAACCGGTAAACATCACCGATCTCTGTTCAACCCTGAGCGTGCTGACCTCCTCTGTACAGCCTGAACCATACCGTATAATGATTGTGGATGACGATCCGCAACTGGCCGATTACCACGCCCTGATCCTCCGGGAGGCGGGCATGATAATCCGGACGGTGAACGATCCGTTGCAGGCCATGACCCCGCTCATCGATTTCAAGCCGGACCTGATCCTCATGGATATGTACATGCCCGGCTGTAACGGCATGGAATTGGCCAAGGCGATCCGCCAGATAGGCGCGTACTTCAGTATTCCCATCGTATTTCTTTCCAGCGAGACCGATGCCGACAAGCAGTTTCACGCCATGCGCATGGGAGGTGACGAATTTCTGACTAAACCGATCAAACCCCATCACCTGATAACATCCGTCGCCGTCCGCGCCGAACGGATGAAGATCATTCGCTCATACATGGTTCGCGACAGCATGACGGGCCTCTACAACCACACCGCAACCAAGGAACACCTGGATACGGCCATTGCTCAGGCCCGGCGGAACAAGAGCGAGGTCTGTTTTGCAATGATCGATGTGGACTTGTTCAAGCAAGTAAATGATGCCCACGGTCACCCTGTCGGTGACCAAGTGCTGATCGCGCTGTCACGCCTCATTCGTCAGCGTCTGCGCAAAACGGATATCGTCGGCCGCTTTGGAGGCGAGGAGTTTGCCGCCATACTACCCGATTGCAAGCTGTCCGAGGCGGTGGCACTGCTCGACCAATTGCGGGAGAGCTTTTCCGGGGTAACCTTCCAGGCGAAGGATGATACATTTTCAGCCACGTTCAGTTGCGGTGTTGCTTCGCTTTCCGATTTTGGCAGTCCGGCGGCTATCCTGAAGGGAGCCGACGAGGCGTTGTACGAGGCCAAGAGTGGCGGGCGCAACCGGGTGGCGCTTGCCCGGAGAAAAGGGTAATTCGCAGGAATTCCACATCACATTGTTATGAGAAAGGTCATAGCCCATGAAAGTGGTGATTGCTCCCGACTCCTTCAAGGAAAGCCTGTCAGCCCACGAGGTGGCGGAACAGATTGCAGCAGGCTTTCAGGAGATATTTCCCGATGCCGAGTATGCCATGCTGCCGTTGGCCGATGGCGGCGAGGGAACGGTAAAGGCCATGGTGGCCGCCACCGGTGGCAGGATCGTCCCGATCAGCGTAACCGGCCCGTTGGGAACAGCAGTGGATGCTTTTTACGGTCTGACCGGCGATGGGTGCACCGCAATTATCGAAATGGCTGCCGCCAGTGGCCTGATGCTGGTTCCTCCTGAACAACGCAATCCCCTGATAGCCACATCCTATGGCACGGGTGAGCTGATCCGGGAGGTACTGATTGCGGGTGTATCCCGTGTCATTGTCGGCATTGGCGGAAGCGCAACCAATGACGGAGGGGCCGGGATGCTTCAGGCGCTTGGCATGAAGCTGCTTGACAGGGAAGAGCGGGATCTGGGGTTCGGCGGCGGTGTTTTGGATCGCTTGGCCAGGATAGATGCGGTTGGACTGGACCCGAGGTTGAACAAGGTTGTTTTTGATGTGGCTTACGATGTGAAGAACCCGCTGCTGGGAGCGAACGGCGCATCAACGGTGTTCGGCCCGCAGAAGGGGGCCACGCCGGAAATGGTTGCGCAGCTGGATGCCAACCTGGAGCACTATGCTGCCGTGATCAGCCGCGATTTGGGCGCGGATGTGTCCATGGTTCCGGGCGCTGGCGCTGCAGGAGGTATGGGCGCGGCCCTGCTGGCCATGGGTGGCCGGTTGCGCCCCGGTATCGAGATAGTTTTGGATGCGGTTGGTTTTGAAGCTATTGCCCGGGATGCCGACCTGACGAAGGGCGTATGGACAGTCAGACCGTCAGCGGCAAAACGCCCCACGGCGTGGCTCGCATCGCCAAACGTCTGGGCAAACCGGTGATCGCTATTGCCGGCAATTTGGCGGCTGATGTGGGCGTGGTGCATGCCCATGGCATCGATGCCGTGTTCGCTGTCGTGCCCCGGCCGTGCAGCCTGGAGGATGCCCTGGCCGATGCCGCGACAAACATTCGGCTGACCGCACGCAATATTGCTGCAACCATCAAGCTCTCGCAAGGACTGCGCTTCGGGAAATAACCCATGCCTACTTTGCCCTCAGGTACTGGTTTGGCCAGGTCACGTCCACGTGCAGCGCCTTGGCGGCATGGAGCGGCCAATAGGGATCGCTCAGCATCTGCCGGGCCAGCGACACAACGTCAGCCTGGCCGGTGGCGACTATCTGCTCGGCCTGGGCCGGATCGGTGATAACACCGACCGCTCCACTGGCAATCCCGGCCTCGGCCCGAATCCTGGCCGCAAAGGGGACCTGGAAGCCGGGACCAAAGGGAACAGGCTCATCCGGCACAGCAAACCCCGAAGAACAGTCGATCAGATCCGCCCCGATTTCTTTCAACTGCCGAGCCAGAAACACCGACTGCTCAATGTCCCATCCGCCTGCTACCCAGTCGGTTGCGGAAAGGCGGACAAAAAACGGCAGTTCCTCCGGCCATTCCTTGCGTACTGTTTGAGCTACCCGCAGGGGAAAACGGAGCCGGTTTTCCAGGCTGCCGCCGTAGCTGTCATCCCTGCGATTAACCAGCGGAGAGAGGAACTCGTGCAGCAGGTAGCCGTGGGCCATATGCAGCTCAAGTACCTGGAAACCGGCGGTGCGCGCCCGCCGGGCCGCAGAGCGGAATAGAGCTTCGATCTCGTCCATCTCATCCAGTGTCACGGCGCGGGGAACCGGATGGCCTGTGTCAAAGGGGAAGGCACTTGGCGCAAGCGGCTGCCAGCCGCCGTCCCCAACTCCCAAAGGACCACCTCCGAACCACGGTGGCGAACACGAACCTTTGCGGCCGGCATGGGCGAGCTGGATTCCGGGTACAGCGCCTTGTTCCCGAATAAAGCGGGCGATAGGAACGAAAGCCTTGCCATGGCTGTCGCTCCAGATACCGCTGTCGTCCGGGCTGATGCGCCCTTCGGGGCTGACTGCGGTTGCCTCAACCATGACAAGCCCGGCGCCACCCACGGCACGGCTGCCGAGATGAACGAGATGCCAGTCAGTGGGTAAACCGTCGCGACTGGAATACTGACACATGGGGGATACGAAAATCCGGTTGCGAAACGTGATGGACCGAAGGTTCAAAGGGGAAAACAGGATGCTCATGGGTGTCTCCATACTGAAGTTAGTTGGCTGTTTGCTCGGGTGAAAGAAATTAAACATCATAAAGCGTGTTCATATTTGTTCCCCCTTGTGGATCCACATCTGATTGTACCTGCCTGTGATCCGGCGGATTTTGGATACCCTTGTTAGTATGCCCCTGGATGACGAATCTTCAACAGGCTTCTCGTTTCCGATATAAGACAACGGGCTCTTCGTGGAGATAACCACCGGATATGAAATGGGTTGGTTTAAAATATGTGCCGTGATTATGCCGAAACGTGAGTAAGATACGCATGGACTTGGCGGAAACGAAAAAATAATTTAGCGGTTGATAGTGGAGGTTACGAAAATCGGTGGTACGCTTTCATTATGTTCAATCAGCGGTTGAGGTGACGAATATCGGGATACTGTTTTGCTTTAATCATACTTCATACGTAACAAAGGATAAATTATGCTGAAACGTATCGCACTTATTGTGTTAATCGGTATATTCACGGCCGCACAGTCTTTTGCAAGCGTCACTGACGAGGTAAAAAAGACCGTGGATGAGGTTGTCAAAATTGTCGCGGACAAAGAGATGAAAAAGAATGAACAAATACGACGACAAGCCCTGAAACAGGCAATCAGTGTCATCTTTGATTACACCGAAATGTCCAAGCGCTCTCTTGGCAGGCACTGGAAACAACGTACCCCGGATGAAAGAAAACAGTTTGTAGAACTGTTTGAATCCCTGCTCGAAAAAACGTATGCCAACAAGATCGAATCTTATCACAATGAAAAGATCGTCTACATCAAAGAAACCACGGACGGTCACTATTCAGAAGTAAAATCCACTATCAACAATCCTTCACATGGGGAGTTAACTCTGGACTACAGACTGATAAACGAAAACGGCAAATGGATGGTTTACGATGTGGTTATAGAGGGTGTCAGTCTTGTCTCCAATTATCGCGGCCAATTCAGCAGGATTATCTCGGAACATGGTTACGGTGAACTGGTCAAAAAGCTGCAAACAAAGTACGAAGAGAACAAGGTTCAGTGATGAAGGGGAATTGGACAATAATTTAATTCTAAAAATAAATATCGCGTTCCCCAAAAGCCACTCTGGTTGCAATCAACTCCTTGTTTCTCAAACAGACAAAAATCCCCGCTCGACCACCCCGAACGCCTGACCACCGCCGAAACGCTTCCGCCACCGGAGCAGCGGTAACCTTCCACACTCCGCTGAATTCCGGAAACACCGTTCATGCGGCATTCAGCCAGGTTATCGGGGGTACCGGACAAAAAAACCCGCGAATTCCTGTTAAGGCTCGCGGGCTTTGTGTACGAATATCGGCTGATGTTACGTGAAGTTCCAGATAAACATTTCCCAGATATCTTTCCAGCTCTTGCCGATCTCGCCGACCACGGTCGGTTCGAAACCGCAGTGCATCATGCACTGGGCGCAACGGATGTCCTTGCCCACGCCGTACTTATCCCACTGGGTCTTTTCCATCATTTCCTTGAATGAGGGGTAATGGGCATCGGTGATCAGATAACAAGGCGCCTTCCACCCCTGAGTGTTGCGGGTCGGGTTACCCCAGGGGGTGCATTCCAGCTTCTTCTCTCCCTTCAGGAAACGAAGGTACATGGGAGTTGAGTAAAAGCGGTGCTTCTTGCTCATCTCGTAAACCTGGGCAAATTTCTTCTCGATGTCGCGTCGCTCCAAAAACAGCTTCTCGCCGACCGCCTCATAGCCGAAACCGGGCGCCACCAACAGGCCGTCGACACCGATCTCCTCCAGGTGAGTGAAGAGCATTTCGATCTCCACCAGGTCGGTCTCCTTGAAGATGGTCGTGTTGGTACAGACGCGAAATCCCATCTGCTTTGCCTTTTTGATCCCAGCCAAGGCCATTTTGAAAGCGCCTTTGCGCTCCAGGATCCGGTCGTGGGTCTCCTCCAGGCCATCCATGTGGATGTTGAGGGTGAAATTGGGATGAGGTTTCAAGGAATCCAACGCTTTTTCCAGCAGAATTCCGTTGGTGCAGAAGTAGATGTATTTGCCGCGTTCCAGCGTCCCCTGAACCAGCTCATTGATCTGGGGATAGAGGAACGGCTCGCCACCAGTGATGGTGACAACCGGCGCCGGACATTCATCCACCGATTTGAGGCACTCCTCCAGAGTCATCATTTCCTGCATGGTATCGGCATATTCGCGAATCCTACCGCAGCCGGAACATGCCAGGTTGCAGAGATGGGTCGGCTCGAGCATCAACACCAGTGGATACTTCTCCACCTTGCGGAGCTTGTTGCCGATGATGTATTTGGTCATATTATAGTTAAAACGAAGCGGAAAACGCATTTGATAACATCCTTTCAATATTCGTAAAAACAGCGGATTACGACTTCAAAAACATACGGGCGGCAGCGGCTATACCATCGGCATCAATACCCAGATCCTGGCGCAGCCGGGCCTGGGAACCATGTTCCACAAAGCGGTCGGGAATTCCGAGGCGCTTGATTGCAACATGCTGCAAGTTGCCGTCGTTGAGCAGTTCCAGTACGGCGCAGCCGAAGCCTCCTTGCAGCACATTCTCCTCCACGGTCATGATCCGGCCGCACGATGCGGCAACGGACAAGATCAAATCGGCATCCAGCGGTTTGATGAAGCGGGCATTGACCACACCTGCGCTGATCCCCTGCCCTTCCAGGGCTTGCGCGGCCTGAAGCGCCGGATAGACCGTGGAGCCGATGGCAATGATGCAGAGGTCGCTTCCCTCCCGCAGCAGTTCGCCCTTACCGATCTTCAACGTTTTCAGATCCCTGTCCAGTTCCACCCCCTGCCCAACGCCGCGCGGGTAGCGCAGGGAGATGGGAACACCGCTGCAGACAGCGGTCTTGAGCATATGGCGCAGCTCGTTCTCGTCCTTGGGCGCCATCAGCGTCAGGCCGGGCAGATGTCGCAAAAATGAGTAGTCCAGCACGCCGTGATGAGTCGGTCCGTCATCCCCCACCAGCCCGGCGCGATCCATGGCAATGGTTACAGGCAGCTTCTGCAGACAGATATCGTGAAACACCTGGTCGTAGGCCCGCTGAACAAAGGTGGAATAGATGGCGGCCACCGGCCGGAAACCCTCGGCGGCCAGACCGGCGGCAAAGGTCATGCCATGCTGTTCGGCAATGCCCACATCGAAGAAACGCTTGGGAAACCGTTCGGAAAAGGTCTTCAGACCAGTGCCGTCTCGCATGGCGGCAGTGATGGCTACAATAGTGGGATCCTGTTCGGCCAATTCCACGATCGTCTCGCCGAATACCTCGGTATAGCTTTTGACCGACGCCTTGGCAGCTCCCTTGCCGGTGGCGATATCAAAAGCGCCAACGCCATGGAATTTGGCCGGATTATCCTCGGCCGGCTGATACCCCTTTCCCTTGGTGGTCATGACATGCACCAGCAGCGGACCATCCAATTCTCTGATATTATTGAACACTTCTACCAGTTGTTCCAGGTCGTGACCATCCAGCGGCCCCAGGTAGTCGAAGCCGAGCGCTTCGAATAACGAGCCGGGCGTCAGGAACCCTTTCAGCGAGTTTTCGGCCCTTTTGGCAAAGTGCAGGATATCGGAACCGATGGCCGGTATGTTGCGCAACAGCCCCTGCATCTCTTTCTTCAGATCGCGAAAATACTTGCCGGTCATCTTGCGGGAGATGAATGAGGAAAAAGCTCCTACGTTTTTCGAGATAGACATCTCGTTGTCGTTAAGAATCACGACCAGGTTTTTCTTGAGATGACCTGCCTGGTTCAGCGCCTCAAAAGCCATGCCGCCGGTCAGGGAACCATCTCCGATCACGGCAATTGCCTGGTTTCTGGAGCCGGCCAGGTCGGCTGCGGCGGCCATGCCCAGCGCGGCGGAGATGGAGGTTGATGAATGCCCCACACCAAAGGCATCATGCTCCGATTCGGAGGGTTTGGGGAATCCTGAGAGTCCCTTGTACTGGCGCTGTGTGTGGAAACGGTCCCGCCTGCCGGTGAGGATCTTGTGGGTATAGGCCTGGTGCCCCACATCCCAGACGATCTTGTCCCGTGGCGAATCAAAGCAGTACAACAGGGCAATGGACAGTTCCACCGTCCCCAGGTTTGATCCCAGGTGACCGCCGGTTACAGAGACCATGTCCAGCAGAAACCGGCGCACCTCGGCGGCCAGTTCCGGCAACTGCTCCGGCTTCAGTTTTTTCAGATCGGCGGGTGATTCTATATGTGTAAGATGCTGATACATTAACTAATTCTCCGTCACAACGTGTTGCGCTCATTTCTTTGCGAACCGGAAGGCGCAGCGGCTTCCGCGTTATTTTGCATAGCCGTTTATCTTGAACCATTCCACGGCACGCCGCAAGGCATCTTTTGCCGATGTCTGTGGCAGCCCCAACTCCCTGACCGCCCTGGATGAGTCGAAATACATGAACTTTGCCGCCATCTGTACCCCTGCCAGGGGAATAAGCGGTTCTCGTCCGGTAATCATAGAAAACCCTTCATTGATGTAAGCGGCCAGCAGAATCGGCGTATAGGGAAGCTTAAACTTCGGCGCCGGCAAACCAGTTATTTCCTGAAGCAGTTGGAATATAGCACACAAGGTCAGATTGGTATTGCCCAGAATATACTTCGAGCCCACTACACCGTGTTTCTCGGCCAGCAGGTGACCAGCCGCGCAATCCTCAACGGCAATGATGTTAAGCCCGGTATCCAGATAGGCCGGCATTTTTCGGTTCAGGAAGTCAACGATAATTTTGCCCGTTGGGGTCGGCTTGATGTCCAGCGGTCCGACCGGTGTGGAGGGGTTGACGATGACCAGCGGCAGCCCTTTGGACACGTATTTATCCGCCACACGCTCGGCCATAAACTTGCTTTTCTTGTAGTGCCCGACCATGTTGTTCAAGGTGACCGGTGTGTCCTCGGTTCCCGGCGTCCCGTCGCCGGGATTGCCCAGCGTTCCAACGCTGCTGGTGTAGACTACCCGGGAAAGACCGTTCTTCAGGGCCGCGTCCAGGATAGCAGCCGTACCGTCCACATTTATGCGGTACATATCCTCGGGAGTGCGCGTCCAGAGGCGGTAATCAGCAGCTGCATGATAGAGCACATCGCACCCTTTCAGGCCACTGAGCAGGCTGTCGTTATCGCGCAGATCACCTTTCCAGAATTCCACATCCAGCCCGGCCAGATTGGAGGTATCCGAACCGGCGCGCACCAGGGCGCGCACCTCTCGGCCATCCTTCAGCAACTCCCTGGTGATGCTCGCTCCTATAAATCCGGTTGCACCGGTGATGAAAGTCTTCATGTATTCCCGTTACGTCGTTATCCGGCCTGGTTCACCCTGACATGCAGCTAACAAAATGGACACATTTCAGCCCGCTGAAAAAGGGGAAGCCCCGGATTGCGTCAAACTCGGGGCCCCCCTGCGAAACAATGTTGAATTGTTACCCGACAGCGTCAGCCCTTGGCGGTCAGC
>WSSedB1CaDRAFT_10000422_pt1 | contig 18688 bp, 11 predicted proteins | sample WetSurSB1Cattail_FD_9460 | JGI IMG/M metagenome (IMG submission 9460)
CCGGCGGGAAAGGGCATGCACTGATCAGCTATCATCCGCAGCCCAATGAACAGGGCTCCGGCGAATATTTTTTTAANGACGACTGGTTTTCATTCAATATGTTTCAGAATGGCCATTGCAGAAATANGCCGGTTTATGATAAGATATATCCGGCCTGGCAGAGAACACCTGCTAAACCGGTCATCGACGGAGAACCCATCTATGAAGATCACCCGGTATGTTTCAATGTGAAAGATCTTGGAACCAGCAGTGCGTATGACGTTCGTCAGTATGCCTACCTGGATCTGTTTTCAGGGGCATTCGGACATACGTACGGCTGTCATGATATCTGGCAGTTTTATTCGAAGGAGCATGAAGCGGTAAACGGTCCGCATATTTACTGGCAGGAAGCGCTTGATTTACCAGGGGCCGGTCAAATGAAATTTGTCAGAAAGCTTATGGAATCACATCCGATGACAGACCGAATACCAGATCAGTCCCTGGTGCTGGAAAATAACCGCGCAGTATCTGAACGCATTCAGGCTACCCGGGGCAGGGATTATATGTTTATTTATTCTGCTGCAGGTAAACCTTTTACCGTAGTAGCTGGAAAAATCCAGGGTATCAGGCTGAATGTGTATTGGTACAATCCAAGGAACGGAACAGTAAACAAGGAAGGCCAGGTGGAGAACAAGGGAAACAGGCTGTTCAAACCACCCACTGCGGGATACGGACAGGATTGGGTTTTGATTTTAGACGATGCAGAAAAAAACTATCCGGTGCCTTAACTAAATTTATCGGCCCTGCAGTTTATTTTGAGTATTATTTATTATAAGAAAATGAAGATTCCGGTCAGCCTTTTATTCATGCTCTTAAGTGGTCAGATATCAGCGCAGTTGCGTCTGCCGGCAATTTTCAGCGACCACATGATCCTGCAGCGGGACAAGCCCCTGAAGATCTGGGGAGTTGCCAAACCTGGAGAGACGGTGTATGCCGGCATTGGAACGATAAACGGTACTGCCCGGGCAGAAAAAAACGGCCACTGGCTGGTCACCCTGCAGCCTTTTGCAGCCGGCGGTCCCTATGTTATGGTCGTCCGAACTAAAAATGAAACAAAAGTTTTTTCAGACATTCTTTTCGGAGAGGTCTGGCTCTGTTCGGGCCAGTCGAATATGGAATTCAAAGTGAGGCAGGCGATCCATGCAGCATATGAAATCCACCGGGCAGATAATCCGCTGATCCGACAGGTGAGTATTCCCGATCAGCTGAGTCTGGAGCCGGAGCCTTTTATCGATTCTACCCATTGGGTCATTTCGTCCCCTGAAACCACCGGAGCGTTCACCGCTGTCGGTTATTTTTTCGCCCGCGATATTTACGAACGGCTCCATGTTCCCGTTGGACTGATCAATGATAACTGGGGCGGTTCGCAGGTTGAAAGCTGGATCAGCAGGGACGCGATGATGGGATCGCATGAATTGGCGGAATATGCCAGGCAAATGCCGGTGAACTGGGACGAAAGTGATGCGCGCGTTGAAAAAAAATTCGACGCAGCGCTGACTGACCGGAATGCCGGAAAAATGCCGGAGATGGATGAACAAGCCTTCCTGAAAGAGAACTATTCCTTTTCCGGGTGGTTGCCTTCTGCTGCACCAACGGTATGGGACTGGGTGGGATTGCCTGCCTACAGGGGAGAAGGGTACATGGTAAGGGAAATATTTCTGGATTCATTCCAGGCGGTCCTTCCTTCCGTCCTGAACCTCGGTGAAAATGATTTACGGTTTAGCTGGTTTATTAATGGTAAACCGTTACCTAAAGCTGCCGGTAAAAAAATGATGGTTTCATTTCCCGCACACACCTGGAAGGCCGGAAGGAATATTCTGCTGCTGAAGATTGGAGGGGAGCCGGTACCGGACAGTAAGGGTATTGGTATACAGGGAGAAGCGGATCAGCTTTTTATTGAATTCGACGGGGAAAGGATTTCGCTCGCGGATAATCAGTGGAAAATGTTGCCCTTACTGAATAAGCCGCATCATGTTGCCCGATGGATGAACAATGAAGGGAGCATTATCTATAATGCGATGATTCATCCCATCATTCCGGTTTCCATCCGGGGAGCCCTCTGGTACCAGGGGGAATCCAATACAGGCCGCGCTTTTGAATACCGGAAAACCTTTCCCCTGATGATCGAAAGCTGGCGAAAGGAATGGCATGATGATTTTCCATTTCTTTTTGTGCAGCTGGCCAGTTTTGGTTCGAATGAAAGCAGCAATGCCGGCAGCGACTGGGCGGAGCTGCGGGAAGCGCAGGCCGGGGCACTTCGGTTATCCAACACCGGTATGGCTGTAACAACCGATATCGGCGATCCGAATAATGTTCATCCGAAAAACAAACAGGAATTGGGCAGGCGGCTCGCCGCCATTGCACTGAATAACGTGTACGGTCTTACGCAAACCTGCAATGGACCTGTTTATGATTCCGTTTCTTTTACAAACGGGGAAGCCCTTTTGTACTTTCATTCTACCGGGAAAGGGCTCCTGGCAAAAGACAGATACGGGTATCTCCGGGGTTTTGAGATCGCCGGGCCGGACCGTAAATTTTATTTCGCGGAAGCATTTATCCGGGGAAATCATGTAGCGGTTCATTCGGATTCTGTACTTCAGCCTGTAGCAGTCAGATATGGATGGAGCAATGCACCGGAAGATATCAATCTGTATAATCAGGATGGATTTCCGGCTTCCCCGTTCAGGACTGACCACTGGCCCGGCATTACGGAATCAGCCGTTTTCTACCGTAAATAAAATTGCGTTTACAAACGGGTCAGTGAATCATTTGCCGGAATACGCTTCTTTCCCATTGACCACCGTGAGCAGGATCCTGGTATCCCGGATTTTTTCCGGCGCCATGGAAAACAGGTCTTCAGAGAGTACGGTAAAATCAGCCAGCATACCTGCTTTCAGCTTTCCTGTTTTATTCTCCTGGAATCCGGCCCAAGCATTATTGACCGTATAACAGCGTAATGCCTGTTCAACGGAAATTTTCTGGTCCGGAAACCATCCGCCCGGATTTTTATCATCCAGGGTGCGCCGGGTAACTGCCGCATAGATGCCGGCGATGGGATCAAGCGGAGCCACCGTCCAGTCGGATCCGAAAGTCAGGATGGCACCGGTCTCCAGTAAAGATTTAAAAACATAGGTTCCCCGGAGCCGGGCACTATCCAGTCTTTTCGCTGCCCATTTTCCGTCATCGATGGCATGGAAGGGTTGCATGGATGGAATGACCTTCAGTTTGGCAAACCGGCCGATATCATCGGGGGTCAGGTGTTGTGCGTGTTCAATACGGAACCGGTGGTCCCGGGAAGGATGCAGGGCTTCAGCTTCCTGATACACATCCAGGATCCAGTCGTTGGCATGATCTCCGATGGCATGGGTGGCGATATGCAGTCCGGCAGAGTCCGCCTGCAGGATCCATTTTCTTAAGAGTCCGGTATCGGTAACCTGCAGGCCGGTGGAACGGGGTGCGTCCAGGTAAGGCTTATAAAACCAGGCTGTGGTAGAGCCCAGGGAGCCATCTACAAAGCCTTTCAGTCCGCCCCAGCGCAAACGATCATCACCCCAGCCGTTTTTCTTTACAAAGGAATCCAGTTTCTGCCAGGTGTGGATGGCTACAAAAGAATAAATGCGGATGGGCAATTGTCCTGCCGCCTCCGCCCGGCGGTAGGTAGCCATATCGATCCAGCCGCCATAAGAACCCATATCATGCACTTGAGTGAGTCCATGAGATAAAGCATGCTGTGCGGCCCGGTTCAGTGCCTCGTCCAGTTCTTTTTCCGTCGGATCCGGGATTACCCTGAACACCAGGCTGGTGGCTTCATCCCGTAGAATGCCGGTGGGTTCTCCCGTTTTCGGGTCTTTAACGATTTCACCGCCTGGCGGATTGGGTGTGTTTTTTGTGATGCCTGCCATTTTCAAAGCAAGGGTGTTGGCCAGTCCCATATGTCCGTCATAACGATTGATAAATACCGGGTGTAAGCCACTGACACTGTCAATCCAGTCTCTGCTCGGAAGCTGGCCGCCCCAGGCTTCATGATCCCAGTTGCCGCCCCGGATCCAGCCGCTTCCTTTCGCGGAATCGGTGAATTGCCGGAATACCGAAATAAAACGATCTTTCGACCTTACGTCCCGCAGATTGATGTTGGCCAGGAAATATCCTCCTTCCAGGAAATGTGTATGGTTGTCGATGAAACCCGGCACCAGCATCTTTCCGCCAAGATCCCGCAGTTCAGTATGGCTTCCCACATAAGACTGGTAATCATCTCCCACATAGAGGATCAGCGAATCCCTGATGGCAATCGCTTTTGCCGACGGGTTGGCGAAATCCCCCGTCCATATTTTCGCGTTCAGATAGATGCGGTCCGCCACAGGATGCTGATTGCAGGAAAGTAAAGAAAATGAAAGACAGACGATCCATATGGAAATTAGGTTTCTCATACATATGCTGATTAGAAATCCAATATAACAATTATATGAGTTTCCTTTTGCAGGCTGAATGAATTTATATAACTTCATTCCATAACGATCGCAGCTGTATACAGCTGCTTTTTCTATTTTTATAAGCCAAACGGATATTATGGTTCCCCAGGGTTTAATTGATTTATATACAGGATCGCCGGGGTTTTGGGATGAGATGAGAGCGGGGACTGAATTCCGTGAGCCATACCGGAATGTAATTCAGGCCCTGAAACATCTGGACGTACACAGCCTCCAGCAAAAGGAAAAACTGGCCAGTGAGTTATTCATGAACCAGGGCATTACGTTTACGGTTTATAATGATGATGCCGGTATTGAACGGATTTTTCCTTTCGATATTATTCCCCGTATCATAACCGGGGAAGAGTGGAAGATCATCGAGGACGGCCTAAAACAAAGACTGAAGGCACTAAATCTTTTCCTGAAGGATATTTATTCTGCCCAGAACATCATTCATGATAATATCATCCCCGCTGAATTAATTGCATCCTGTCCGCATTATATGCGCGAAGTAGCGGGCATCCAGGTACCCCATGATATCTTTATTCATATTTCCGGGATTGACCTGATCCGGGGGGACCGGGGTATTTTTTATGTACTGGAAGACAATCTCCGTACGCCGTCCGGTGTCTCCTACATGCTGGAGAACCGCGAAATTACCAAGCGCCTGTTTCCTGAGCTGGTTGCGGGTTCACGCGTGAGAAGGGTAAGTAACTATCCCCTGTTACTGCACGAGATTCTGCTTTCCCTGTCGCCCGCCCAGATCTCCAACCCGCAGGTTGTTTTGCTGACCCCGGGCATTTATAATTCTGCGTATTATGAACATACTTTCCTGGCAAGGCAAATGGGTATAGCGCTGGTGGAGGGCCGGGACCTTGTAGTGGATAATCATAAAGTGTATATGAAAACCACCCTGGGCCTGGAGCAGGTGCACGTCATTTACCGGAGGGTGGATGATGATTTTCTCGATCCGCTGATCTTCAGGCCCGACAGTGCCCTGGGTGTACCCGGACTGATGGCCGCTTACCGGAAAGGAACCGTTGCCATTGTAAATGCTGTGGGGAACGGGGTTGCCGATGATAAGGCCATTTATGCCTATGTACCGGCGATGATCCGTTACTATCTGAATGAAGATCCCTTACTGCCCAATGTGGAAACCTATGAGATGGGTAATCCGGATGCGCGCCGTTATGTTTTTGATAATCTGGACAGGATGGTAATCAAACGGACCAATCAATCCGGCGGATATGNAATGATCATGGGCAATAAAGTGAGCGGGGAAGAATGGGAGAAAGCAAAAAAAGAAATTGAATCCGATCCGCGGAGTTTTATTGCGCAGCCCATTATCAATTTGTCCACGGCGCCCTGTTTCATCGACGGGAAATTTGAGGGACGGCATGTGGATCTGCGTCCCTATGCTTTATGCGGGCCTGCCGGCATACAAATTGTGCCGGGCGGATTAACCAGGGTTGCCCTGAAAAAAGGTTCTCTGATCGTGAATTCTTCCCAGGGCGGCGGCAGCAAGGATACATGGGTTATAGATTAAAATGGCAGTTATTAAATTGGATACACCATGTTAAGCAGGATTGCAGACTCACTATTTTGGCTGAATCGTTATATGGAGCGGGCTGATGGCATGTTACGCCTGGCGGCAACCCATTATATATTCTCCCTTGACAAGGATGTGAACGGTACCATGACCTGGATGCCCGTTTTGAAAATCTTTACGGACCCGGATGAGGGTAACCTGAATGCCATTGAAAATAATACGGAAGAATGTCTGAAACGTTTACTGCTTGATACCACGAATACGAACTGCCTGAAGACGCTTGTAAATAAAGCGAGGGAAAACGCAAGGGGTGCACAGGACCATATTACAAAGGAAGTCTGGGAAGAAGTCAACCAGATGTATCACCTGATCAATCAGCCGGAGCTGCAGCAAAAAATAGATTCCTTTCTCGGGCTGGAAGTGATGGAGCCGCTCATCAAACATACAGTCCTGTATGCCGGCATCACGGATATTACGATGCCCCGTGGAACCGGATGGTGTTTTATGAACTTGGGAAAATATATTGAACGATGCCTTCAGACCATTGAATTTACTGAAAGGCAACTGGAACTTACCCATTTCACCGAAGCGGATACCAACGATCTGCTGGAATGGAAATACCTTCTGTTCAGTTTATCCGGTTATGAATTGCATGTAAAAACCTATCGCAGTTCCAATTATAATTATAATGTGCTGCACCAGGTGTTGATCAATGAGAATTTTCCGCATTCTGTGATGTATTCATTACAAAGAATTGAACATTACTTAAACAAGATCCTCGGCAATCATATCTATGAGGAAAGAGCCGCTTTGCTGCGTTGTTTTGGCCGTCTGTTCAGTAAAGTACGTTATATGGAACTGGATTCACTGAATAAGGATACAGTTCCTGTTTTTTTTGACGATATCAAAGCGGACCTCGTCGAATTCAACCAGAAAGTGGTGCAACATTTTTTCTCCTATTCTTAAGCCGGATATTCATGCCCCTATTCAAGATCCAGCACATTACCACTTATGAATACGACCGGCTGATTCAGGAAAGCGTGAATGAGATCAAAATTTTCCCCTTCCTGTCTCCGGAACAGGAGATTTTACAGCATGAACTGGTCATTACCGGCAATCCCGATGTCCAGATTTTTTTCGATTACTGGGGAAATAAAACCGGGATCTTCAACCTGCTTCCGCCGCATCAGGAACTCGCCATTAACAGCCGGCTCATGGTTCGCACCACCGGCAGCGATGACCTCCGTATCAATTTTGTGAGTGTTTTTAATGAACTGCCCGGAGAAGTGGGCGGCCATTTAAAAATGCTTGAACTTTCACGCCCGGATTATATTAAGTCCCAGGCGCAGATCCGGGAGATCGCCCAATGGATGCACCCTGCGGATGATTCCGTTGCCATTGCCATTAAGAACTGCAGCGATTATATTTTCAGAGAATTCAGCTATATCAGCGGGATCACGAATGTGGAAACGACGATAGATGAAATCCTGGAGCAGAAGGCCGGCGTCTGTCAGGATTTTGCACATATCATGTTACAGATTTTACGTACCCTTAAAATTCCCAGCCGCTATGTGAGCGGATATATCTGCCCGCATAAAAGTGGTTTACGGGGCGAGGGAGCCACCCATGCCTGGGTGGAAGCCTGGGTTCCCCGATTTGGCTGGGCGGGTATAGACCCGACAAATAATGTATGGGTGACGAACACCCATGTCAAACTGGCCACGGGTCGGGATTTTGCTGATTGCAGCCCGGTGAAGGGTGCATTTAAAGGACCGGCTAATCAGCATCTTACGGTTTTTGTATCGGTGGATTATGAGGACGGACAGGTCATCGAAGAACTGAATAAAGTGGATATGAAAAGAGAAAATACAGCTGTTGATTCACCTCATTTTTCCCCCGCCGCCCAGCAATAGGTCAGTATATGATCAGTTAACTTTCGTTTTCAACTTTGTGCTTTTATCACACATTCTCAACAGTTCTTTCCGCAAGCTCACCAAGTGCTTCAAGATTACAACAACTTGGTGCGGCAATGATATTATTTCCGGAATGGGCGAGGTAACGCACAACGACGGATTCTTCGCTTTGCGCATGGTATTTGTTTGAAAACGGGATTTCTGTTTCCTGAATATGATCGAAGTAGGGGTCGTTTTGCTGTTGTTTGATCAGTATATTTTTCAATGCCACAGCCTGCCTGTTTTTAACACTCACGGTATTGGATACCCCGAATAATACCTGGGGTTTTGTTTCGAGGCCGATATTGAAAACATATTGTTCCATCTCTTCAAAGTCGAGGTTCTGGCAGTTGATATACAGGCATCCATCCCGGATGCCCATCACTTTGCCCATATAGCGGTGACCTTCAGAAACAGATTTTACAATGATCTGTCCGCTTTCATGTTCCTTGAGTATAAAGGGGGTCTTGATAATATTTTTACTGCCGTCTGTTTTCTGGTAATAGAGAAAATAATTTCCCAGGTAATAGCTTTTGATCAGCGACAGGGAAGACTTACCATAACCGTTACCAGAAAAATGGCTCCTGGAAAGACTGGCCGCATAAGGTTCCGCTCCCCGGATGCTTTCTTTTTGCCAGGCGCTCCAGTCGGCAAAAGGGATTTCGAGAAATACCAGCAGGGCATTTATTTTGATATACTTGGCCTCGCCTTCTTTCCAGTAACTCTGCAGGGTTTTTCCGCTGATCCAGTTATAAATCCGGTACTCTCCCAGGTTGCCCAGGTAGCGGATGAATTCAAAAACCGTCTGACATTTCAGGGTGAATAACTGTTTTTCCAGGTGTTGTTTTCCCGTAATCAGGTTCATTTCTACCAGGTCGGGGTTGCGTAATACTTCCCGGGTAATTTTCTTGTTGATGATCCGGGCGGCCAGGTTGAACTGGGTACGGGTAAACCGGCTCCAGTTGATTTCCCGGTTATTATTTTTTAAGGCCATCACAATATCGGGATGGGCCTCCACACTTTTTTTTAATTTATTGGATAACTGCAAAATGTATTAAATAAAATGCTTATATTAATTTTTTTTTATACTCCAGGAAATTAGAATAAGAAATGATTCACTTTGTCTGTTTAAAGTGAATTATGAATCTGTTTCTTATGTTTTTTTTATTATAAATTATATTACATTTAAAAATTATGTTTTAAAACAGGATCAAATTTAACTGTTTGACAACAGGTCATTTTCTGACCAATAAATCTCCCTGCATTTGACCAAGTGCAAACTAATGATTTTCACCCATAAATTATTATCAAAAAAAATAATTTGACTTAGGTTTTTTACCATTTGACTTAATGACATTCATCATCTGAACGTGGGTGCCCGTTGCTTTTTAAAACAGCATTTAAAACCAGAAATCACTGCTTATGAACCGTAAAAAGCTTTCCAGGCTAACGGCAATTATTTTTTTCCTCTTTATGTCGGTCAGTACATTTAGTCAGCAGAAAGAGACTCTGATTACAGGAAGGATCATCGGAAAAGACAGTTTACCGCTAAGCGGAGTATCCGTGGAGCTCCGGGGGAAACCCCATTTCATTGCTGCTACGGATTCAAACGGGGTATTTAAAATAAATTCTCCCCAACCCAGCGGAGTCCTGGTAATTACCATGGTAGGCTTCCAGGAAAGACAGGTTCAGTTTACCGGTCCGGAAAACCTGGATCTCCGGATGGAAGAGTCCGTAAGTATGTTGCACGATGTGATCCTGACCGGTTATCTCAAGCAGCGGAAGAGTGATATTACGGGCGCGATTTCTTCCATTACCAACCGGGAATTCAAAGATCAGCCCGTTTCAAATGTGGCCCAGAGCATACAGGGTAAACTGGCCGGCATCCTGGTAACCACCCCATCCGGCACACCGGGCGCGGGTTTGCTGGTCAGCGTCCGCGGAGCCAGCAATCCGTTGTATGTGGTAGACGGCGTGCCCATGCTGAGTGAAAGCAATTCTTCTTTGTCCACCTCTTATAATACCAACGGGGAAGAGCAGGGCAAGGGGCAGGACATCAGTTCCATCAGTGATATCAATCCGGACGATATAGAATCCATTGAAGTACTGAAAGATGCTTCTTCTGCTTCCATCTATGGATCCAGGGCGGCCAACGGTGTTGTATTGATTACAACAAAAAGAGGCCGCGCGGGGAAAACGGAATTCAGTTTCAACAGTTTTGCCGGTGTTCAGGATATCCCACGCAAAATACCCTTTCTCGACAGCAAAGGATTTGTTGCCCTGGAAGAAGATGCCAGGAAACAGGACCTCATCGCTTACCAGCAGGATCCAACCCCGTTTTTAAATGCCTATCCGGGCTTTGATCCGGCTGTGCTTACGAATCCATTACCTGCTTCATGGAGTACCGGCGTAAATACAAACTGGGAAAATCAGATTTTCAGAACGGCCCCCATTTCAAACTGGCAGCTCTCTGCCCGGGGCGGGAACGACAANACAAAATTTTTCATTGCCGGTAATTATTTTGACCAGCAGGGGATCGTAATCGATAACTATTACAAGCGCGCTTCGTTCCGGATGAACCTGGATAATAAGGTGAATGATCGCGTAACGATCGGGACCAACCTCGCTTTCACGTATGGGCGTAACCGGAGAACTTTTAATGATGATACCTATACGGGCGTTGTTACAAACGCATTGGGTGCTTCCCCGCTGATGCCTGTATACAATCCCGACGGATCCTATTCTGATTATACCCAATACCAGGCCAGCTGGTTAAGCGATAACCCGGTTAAATCAGCGAAAGAAGTAAAAGCATATACAACCAATTACCGTTTTATCGGAACGGTATTCGCAGAAGCACAAATCCTCAAACCACTCCGGTTCCGGACTTCCTTCAACGTCGATTATACCAATTTAACGGATAACCAGTTTTTTGATCCGATCACTTCCGACGGATCTTCGGTCGGGGGAAAGGCCATTAACGGTCTATATAATAACCTGACCTGGCTGAACGAAAACAATTTCACTTACGAGAATACATTTGGCAAAAGCCATATAAACGGATTGGCCGGTTTCTCGATGCAGTCATCCGATTATTCAAGAGCAACAACCCGGGCCCAGGGTTTTCCGGAAGGCAGCGGCCTGCAGAATATTTCCAGCGCTTCCACCATCACATCAGCCACCGCGCAGGATTTTGGATGGGGACTGGTTTCTTTTATCGGTCGCGTGAATTATGATTATAGTGAAAAATACCTGCTCTCCGCCAGTTTGCGTTATGATGGTTCTTCGCGCTTTGCACCCAATGTGCGCTGGGGTGCATTTCCGTCCTTTTCTGCGGGATGGGTGCTGACGAAAGAAGCATTCCTCTCGGATTCAAAATGGCTGACCAACCTGAAAATCAGGGGAAGCTACGGACTGACCGGCGACCAGGAAATCGGGGATTTTCAATACCAGACGTATTGGTCACCTGCCCGGTACGACGGCAATGCCGGACTTCGCCCAAGCAATATCGGGAATACCGACCTGACCTGGCAAAGAAATAAAATGGTGAACCTCGGAGTGGATTTCGAAATGTGGAACGGAAGGGTGAGTGGATCCGTTGACTGGTTCAAGGGCAACCGCACCAAACTGCTGGCCCAGGCCGTTCTTCCCTCTACTTCCGGGTTTCCTTCCTTTACTACCAATGCGGGGGATATTCAGAACACGGGACTTGAATTTTCCCTGATGGCGTATCCGGTCCGGAACGAAAAATTTACCTGGTCGATCGGTTTCAATATCAGTTACATTCAGGATAAAATTTTATCCCTTTATTCGAATAATGAATTGCTGAGTGCGTATACCGATTTATTCCCGACGCACATTTTACAGGTCGGGCAGTCGGAGGGCACGTTCTGGGGTTATAAGTACCTGGGCGTGGACCCGCAAACAGGTAATCCCAACTATTCTCCCAACGAACAGGTGCTTGGAAAGGCAAGGCCCGATTATTTTGGTGGCATTACCAATGATTTCAAATATCAAAACTGGGACCTGAATATCTCCACCCAGTTCAGTGTGGGTAATAAAGTGTACAACCTGATCCGCACCACCTACCAGACCCTTGGCTGGAGCGATGGCGGCTGGGATGCCAATAATGTTTTATACCAGGTATATGCCAACAACGCAACCATCGTAAATAAAAGATGGGAGAAACCGGGCGATATCACCAGCATTCCCCGGGCCTCCCTGATCTTTCCGAATTATGTACAGAATTCATCCCAGTTCATTGAAGACGCTTCTTTTTTCCGAATCCGGAATGTGAACCTGGGATATACCATCAGACCGAAACACACGAATATTTACAGGTCTTTGCGACTGTATGCTCAGGTACAAAATCTCTGGGTGTTCACTAATTATTATGGTTTTGATCCGGAAGTGAGTTCCAACGGCGGAAACAGCCCGGAAACGGCCGGCGTGGATTATGCCGCCTATCCGCAGGCCCGGACATTCACTTTTGGTGTAAACTTTAATTTTTAAAAAAAATGATTATGCGTTTTTATATATCAATAGCCTGTCTGGTCCTGATTTCTTTTACTTCCTGTAAAAAAATTCTGGACGTGAATTCGCCGAATGCGGTAGAGGATGCCACTGTTTTCACCAGCTATAACGGATTGCTCAATGCGCGGATCGGCATGTACAGCACCCTGCAGGATAAGAATTATTATGGAGGTTCTTTTCCCCTGATCTCTGAATGTTATACCGACAACGGTACAACGGGTGGATATGATGTGATTGATCTCAATGATATCGCGTCACGTACGGTGCAAACCTCCAATCTCTATGTGCAGAATATCTACCTGGCCATTTACAATACCATCTACACGGCCAATAAGATCATCAATAATATAGATAAAGTGCCTGGCGTACCGCCTGACCAAAAATCCAATATCCTCGGGGAAGCTTTATTTGTGCGGGCCCTGGGTGAATTTGACCTGCTCCGTTTATACGGGCAGCACTGGGATAAAACCTCCATTTACGGGATTTCCCTGGTAACGAATACCGATAGCGTCAAGGCCAGTATTCCCCGGAGTACCGTGGATGAAACCTACAAACAGATATTTGCCGACCTGAACCTGGCGATCAGCTCCCTTAATACCTATAACGGCAACCAGTATGTTTCCATCGCAGCGGCAAATGCCTTGCTGGCAAGGGTTTCCCTGTATTATAAGGATTATCCGACAGCCATCACAGCAGCCGGGCTGGTGATTGGCGATAATAACTTTTCATTATTCCCGCCCGGGGAAGTAACCAAAATTTATACCGACCGCCTGACTCCGGAAAGTATTTTTGAATTGAAATTTGACCTGCAGAACCAGAGCGCATATAATGTTCTTACCTATTCCCGCGTCGATGCCCTGCGGTCGGACGTTAATTTCCTGGCTTCACAAAACCTGAACGACTTTTTCCTGTCCAGGCCGTCTGATACCCGCGGTGTCCTGGTGGATACGGTGAACGAAGATCCGAGCATTGAGCCGGACGGGCGCACCCAGAAATACCGGGGAGAAACGACTAAGGATAATTCCGGCTTTATTCTCCGGCTGGCTGAAATGTACCTGATACGCGCGGAAGCGGCGGGCAGGTCGCTGGGACTGGCTGACCTGAATACCATTCGCACAGCCAGGGGCATGACGGCCCTGCTGCCAGCCGATGTGCCGGACAATACCAGTTATCTCAATGCCATCCTGGACGAACGGCGGGCTGAATTGAACTTTGAAGGAAGCCGATTATATGACCTTGCCAGAACGGGTAATGTGGATACCGTGCTGGGAACGGGCGTCCAGCCCATCATGCCCATTCCCCAAAGGGAAATTTCCGCTACGAATGGTGTGGTAGTACAAAATCCGGGGTACTGATTTTTATGGCCAGAAATCCATTAACGAATTTTTTTAAAGCCGCTTTTTCGGATGCCGTATCCGGTGATCCGGAATTGGAGAAAACGATTACTGCCTGGAAAAATACCCGGCGCCGGTTTATCCGGGATATGAGCCTGGCTGCCGGTTCCATGGCCCTGTTGCCTGCCTGTTTATTAAAGAAGAAAGACATTCCGGAAATTGTCATTGTGGGAGCCGGTATGGCCGGATTAAATGCAGCCTATCAGTTCAGTAAAAAAGGAATCAAAACCAGGATATTTGAGGCGTCTTCCCGTGCCGGTGGCAGGATGTTCACGATGCAGGATCAGTTTGGAGAAGGCATTACCACCGATATGGGCGGAGAATTTGTAGACACAACCCATGACGACCTGCTGAAACTGGCAAAAGAATTGAATCTGTCTTTGTATGATTTGCGGCAGGACCGGCTTTCACCGAAGACCTATTATTTTGGAGGACAGCACCTTGGCCAGGCGGAATTGCGCAGGGAAATTACGCCTTTTGCAAAACAAATCATGAAAGACGTTCTTTCCCTGCCGCCGCTGATTGATCATACCACGGCCGCCTCATTTCGTCATTTGGATGAACAGTCCATTACCCAATACCTGGAAGCACTGGGTATTCAGGGCTGGTTATTTGATTTTATCAATGTGGTCTTAACCCGGGAATACGGAACCGAAGCGAAGGATCAGTCTGCCGTCAATTTTCTGATCATGTTTGTGCCACCTATGGATATCAATAAGGATTACCAGTTATTTGGTCCGGAACATGAAGTATATAAAATCAAAGGGGGCAGCCAGCAACTGACCAACCGTTTATATGAAAAATTAAAAGCGCAGGTAACCTTCAATCAACGGCTTACCGAAATACGGCAGTCTGAATCCGGCAGGTATGAATTAATCTTCAGCCAGGCAAACGATCAAAAAACTGTCGTGGCTGATTATGTGCTGATAACAATCCCCTTTAGCATTTTAAGAAATATTCTGTTCAAAGTACCCATGCCACCGGGAAAGCGAAAATGTATTGATGAAATTGGTTATGGCAACAGTTGCAAATTCATCCTGGGTGTAGATCAAAAGCCCTGGCGAAAGGCAAACCAGCAGGGATATACCTTTACGGATCAGCTATTGGGCGCCGGCTGGGACAGCAGCCAGATGCAGTCTGAGAGTACAGGGAGTTTTACGGTTTTTGGCGGAGGTGATTTTGGAGATTATATGAACGAAGCCAAAGAGGCATTGTTAAACGAAAAGATGGCGGCTTCACTGGATCGTATATATCCCTCTGCAGAAAAAATATATACAGGTAAAAATATGAAGTGGTGCTGGGGAGTTTTCCCGCTTTCCAAGGGCGGGTACAGTGCTTTTAAAAAGGGGCAGTGGTCCACTTTGTCCGGTTGGGAAGCCACGCCCGTAGGCAATATTTTTTTTGCAGGCGAGCATGTGAGCAAGGAATACCAGGGTTATATGAACGGGGCAGCAGAAACGGCCCGGGTTGCCGTGGAAACCATGCTCAGCCGGATGAACGCGAATTGATAATTAAATTATACGATTGCATGCCAAATACTGTTTTCAAATCTGTTTTTCCTTACACACAGGAAATACTGGCTGAATATCCGCTGATGGATGATGCCCGCCTGGACCTGGCCATCAGCAGGGCTTCCACGGCATACCGGTCATGGAAAAAAACGAATTTTTCAGTGCGGGCAGCCGTGTTGAAACAGGTGGCAGTGATTTTGCGCCGCGACCGGGAAATGCTGGCCGCCCTGATTACAAACGAAATGGGTAAGGTCATCGGGGAAGCGGGGGCAGAAGTGGAGAAATGTGCCTCGACGGCAGAATACTATGCAGACCATGCTGAAGGTTTTTTGAAAGATGAAAGCCTGGTCGCAGGTTATACGAAAAGTTTTGTTACCTATCAGCCCATTGGCGTCGTACTGGGCATCATGCCCTGGAATTTTCCCTTCTGGCAGGTCTTCCGTTATGCGGCCCCCACCGTGATGGCGGGGAATACGACCTTGCTGAAACACGCGCCCAATGTATGCGGCTGCGCGCTGGCGCTTGAAAAGATTTTCCTCGAGGCAGGCGCCCCGGAAGGCGTTTTTACCAGCCTGATTATCGACATCCTGGCAGTTGAAAAAATTTTGTCTTCCGATATCGTACAGGCGGTAACCCTTACCGGCAGTGAAAGAGCCGGCAGTTCGGTGGCCTCCCTGGCCGGGCATTATATCAAAAAATCAGTCATGGAACTCGGCGGGTCTGATGCCCTCATTATCCTGCCGGATGCTGATATGAAGACCGCTGTTTCCGTTGCCCTGCAATCGCGGATGCTGAATGCCGGCCAATCCTGTATCGGCGCCAAGCGTTTTATTATCCTGCAGGATGCCATGCCCGGCTTCATGCATGAATTCCTGCTTCAGATCAAAACACTTAAACAGGGAGATCCCTTTGACAAAACGATTACCACGGGCCCCATGGCGCGCCCGGACCTGGTGAGTTCCCTGGAAAAGCAATTGAAGAATTCTTTGCAAATGGGTGCCAGGCTCGAATTCGGAGGAGCGGTGGAGGGTTGCAATTTCAAACCGGCCCTCCTGGTGAATGTAAGAGAAGGCATGCCGGCTTTTGAAGAAGAAACTTTTGGGCCGATGGCCGCCGTGATCCCTGCAAAAGATGAGGCAGAAGCCATCCGGCTGGCCAATGGTTCGCGATACGGTCTGGGAGGCAGTGTGTGGACCAAGGACATTGAAAAGGGCATTGCCCTGGCAAAACAAATGGAAACCGGAGCGGTTTTTATCAATGCCCTCGTTAAATCGGATCCGCGCCTGCCATTCGGAGGCATAAAAAAATCGGGATACGGAAGAGAACTGGGCCGCCATGGCATTTTGGAATTTGTGAATGCAAAAACCATTGCTGCAGAAGCATCAAAATAAACAGTATGACAGTAACAGCTGAAAAATCCCGGGAGCTTTTAGCCAGGAGAAATCAATTTGTTCCCAATGCCATCGGGATCTTTAATCCATCCACCGCCCTGAGTGCAAAGGGTAGTATCATCATTGATGCCGACGGCCGGGAAATGATTGATTTCGCGGGCGGCATCGGGGTGGTGAATGCAGGCCATTGTCCGCCCCCGGTGGTGGAAGCCATACAACGGCAGGCTGAAACCCTGATCCANTGCAGTTTTAACGTAGCAACCTATGAACGATACCTGCAGCTGGCGGAAAAACTGGTGAACCTGTTCCCGCATGGGGATCATACAAAGGTGATGCTCACCAATTCCGGCGCAGAAAGCGTGGAGAATGCCATCAAAATAGCCAGGCAGGCTACCGGCCGGTCTGCCGTCATTTGTTACGGAGGCGCTTTTCACGGAAGAACCCTGATGGCCATGACCCTGACTTCCAAAGTGGGATATAAGGCCGGCTGCGGTCCCTTTGCACCGGAGGTTTACCGCATTCCCTTCCCGGATAGTTACCGGTACGGTAGCGGAATGGATCCCGATGCCTTTTCGGATATCCATCTCCGTGAGCTGGAGCATTTTTTTCATACGACTGTGTCCGCCAGCCAGGTGGCCGCCATTATTATAGAACCGGTGCAGGGTGAAGGCGGATTTAACGTAGTGCCAAAAAAATACCTGCAGGGTTTGCGCAAGATCTGCGATCAACAGGGTATCCTGTTAATTCTGGACGAGGTACAGAGTGGTTTTGGAAGAACCGGGAAGTGGGCGGCATACCAGCATTTCGATGTGGTTCCGGATATTTCCACCTGGGCGAAAAGTATGGGCAGTGGCATGCCGATCGGATGCGTGATCGGTAAAGCGTCCATTATGGATGCCTGTAAACCCTCGACCATCGGGGGTACCTACCCGGGAAACCCGGTTTGTTGTGCAGCGGCCATCGCCACGCTGGATTATATGGAAGACATCCATATCAATGCACTGGGAGAAAAAGTGGGCAACATCGTACGCGGGAGGTTTCTGTCCATGCAGAAAAAATATACAGCCATCGGGGACGTGCGCGGTCTCGGGGCCATGATGGCTTTTGAACTCGTTAAACATCAGGATCCCTTCCAGCCGGATGCGGACCTCTGCAAAAAACTGATCAGTTACTGCGCGGAACAGGGCCTCATCCTGATCAATGCGGGGTTGCAGGGAAACATCATCCGCGTATTAAGCCCCCTGGTTATCGAAGAACCCCTTTTACAAAAAGGACTGGACATGATTGAAGCAGGTTTGGATTTTTTAACAAAGCAGGTTGTATGAATAAACTATTTATCAATGCCGGTTGGGTGGATGCCCGGGACGGGTCAACCTACGACCTGGTCAATCCGTCCACGGAGGAATTGATTTCGAAAATGGCAAAAGCCGGTCTGGCAGACGCCGTGCTGGCCATCGATGCCGCTGCAGAAGCTTTTAAAACCTGGCGGCAAACCACACCTTATACGCGCGCCGAGATCTTAAAGAAGGCAGCGGCTTATTTACGCGAGCATCTGGGCACCATCGCAACCGATATGGTTTTGGAAACCGGTAAACCCTTTGCCGAAGCAAAGGGAGAATTTGCTGTTGCTGCCAATCTGTTTGAATGGTATGCAGAAGAAGGAAAGAGGGCCTATGGAAAAACCATTCCCACCAACCGTCCGGATAAGCGCAGTTCCTATATCTGGCAGCCCATGGGTGTGATCGGCGTCATCACGGCCTGGAATTTTCCGGCCTATAACCCCGCCCGGGCCTGGGCAGCTGCACTGGCAGCGGGTAACACGGTGGTGTCCAAGCCGGCTGAAAGCACGCCTT
>WSSedB1CaDRAFT_10000423_pt1 | contig 18665 bp, 14 predicted proteins | sample WetSurSB1Cattail_FD_9460 | JGI IMG/M metagenome (IMG submission 9460)
TTGAACTTTCTCCTCTCACAGCCTCGGGAAGCACTTTGCCGGGGCGTCATAACCGCATCGGCGGGGAACCACGGCCAGGGTGTCGCATTTGCTGCCCGGCTTCTCGACATACCAGCCACCGTATTCATGCCGGAAAATACACCCCTCCAGAAAGTCCATGCCGTGCGGGACTATGGCGCAAAGATCGTGCTTAGCGGCAGAAATTTCAATGAAGCCTTTGCCGGTGCGCAGGCGTGCCGGGAGGAAACAGGAAGCCTGTTCGTCCATCCCTTTGAAGATTCGCTGGTGATGGCCGGCCAGGGAACCATCGGACTGGAGATACTGACTGAACTACCCGATCTCTCCACCGTTATCGTCCCCATCGGCGGTGGCGGGCTTATCTCCGGAATCGCCACCGCCATCAGGGAAACCCATCCCAAGGTACGGATCATCGGCGTTGAAACAGCTGCTGCTCCGGCTGTCCATTTTTCCCTGAAAAAGGGGCGTCTGATGGAGGCGCCGGTTGCAACAACCCTGGCGGAAGGCATAGCGATTAAAAAGCCGGGGGAGACCACATTCCGCATTATCCGTGAACTGGTTGATGAGGTGGTGCTGGTGGAGGAAGAAGAGATAGCCCAGGCAATCGTCCTGCTCCTGGAACAAAGCAAGCTGCTCGTGGAGGGCGCTGGTGCGGTTTCCCTGGCGGCGCTCCTTCATGGCAGGATCGCCAGGCCGGAAGGAAAAACCGTCTGCCTCCTGTCCGGCGGAAACATTGACGTGAAGACAATCGCAACGGTCGTGGAGCGCGGTCTTGTGGCAGGGGGGCGTTACCTGAAGCTGAAGGTCGAACTTGAGGACGTACCCGGATCACTGGCCCGGCTCGCCACGAACATCGCCGCAACCAGAGCCAACATCTACTACATCAATCACGACCGGCGCTCCATCGCACTTCCCATCGGAAGGACGGAGGTGATCCTGGAGCTGGAGACGCGAGGGTATGAGCACATCAAGGAGGTTGTGGATTATCTTGAGGGCAAGGGATACGAGGTGTCGGCGCTCAAATAGGGCGCAAGTTCCACGTTTGCATGCCGCTTTTCCTTTCCTGATTAACGCCAATCTTCAGTTTAACGGCTACCAACTCTCCCCTCTTTGAAAAAAGAAGGGGATTTCTCGACATTAGCAATCGCAACAAATCCCCCTAAATCCCCCTTTTTCAAAGGGGGACTTTTCACTGCCACTATGCAGGCTGAAGATCAACGCTAATCAGGTTTTCCTTTTGGTATCTCCCCAAAAGCCCGTTCTGCTGCGGGTTTTCTCGTTTGTTGTTGTATTATATTCATTGAAACTAAAATATTCTTATTGTGTGGGCAATTTATCCATCACCCAGAGGGAGCATTGATGAAATTCAAGCTTCTTTTTTCAGCACTATTATTATTGATACCCATGTGCAACCTCGCAGCTGCCGACGAAGGCCATGGCGATATCCCGGCCATGGCCCCCCAGAAGCACTGGTCCTGCACAGAGATAGAGGAGCTGGCAGCCAAATACAGCGCGGTCAAAAAGCTGCCGGAAAAATCGACACTGGAAAAGAAGGAGCTTGCGGCGCCGCTTCTTGCCGTAATGGAAAAAATGCTGACGAAGTGCCGGGTGGAAGGAAGGGAAGCAATTCCGGCGGAAGACCTGGAGCGGCTTGCGACCTTGTACGAAGCGCTGAAGGAGGAATTGGCGCAGTACGAGGGTTATCAGACGCTCCGGGAGGGGATCGAGAAGCTGCTTGCCAAGCCCGAGCTTCCACCGTTCGAGTACAAGGCCGGAATCAATGGTTTCCTGCGCGGCGAGGGAATCGGCAATTTGCGGCTGACCGATTTCGGTTACGCTCCCGGACACGGCGAGGGGCGTTTTGTCTACAGAGTCAAACCATATGTCTACTGGCACCCCAACGACTGGCTCGACATCCACGTGGAAGGTCAGGGGTACGGCTATACCGGCGGGAGCCATCAGGAGTACAACAAATTTTCGCTCTACCAGGGGTTCATCGAGGCGCGGCTCCCCGGAAGCGAGCTGTTCGCCCTGAAAGGGGGGCGTCAGGAGTTCAGCTACGGCAGCACCTTTATCATCGGACCCGATTCGTTCTTCGATGGTCTCACCTTTGACGCGGCACGCTTACGGATAAAACCGGTTGAGCCGCTCATCATCGATCTTTTAGTGGGAGCCTATGCCACCCCATTCTCCGGCGGGGTCGAGGGAAATCTGGCTGGCGCCTATGCGACCTATACCTTTTCCGAGGGAAATGCCATTGAGGCTTATGCGTTTCGCGATTCCGGCTCAACTGATCACCATGCCGGGGAATACCTGGCGATCTGGGGGCTGCGGGGAACAGTGAAAGGCGGGCCGCTCTCATTGGAAATTGAACCAGTATTTGAATCGGGACGGGCATTCAACACCATCAAGGGCGGGAATGATGGGATAGAGGCCTATGGCGGGCATGTGGACCTTACGCTGGAATCGGTCACGCTAGGTTTCAACAACAAACTCTTTGCCAGCTATGCCTACGGCTCGGGGAGCGAAAATGCCGCCAACGGCGTTACGTCCGCCCGTGAATTCAAAACCCCCAACAACGACAACTCGCTGATGGGGGACATGAGCGTGGTTGGGGACATGTCGGGGGTGACGGTTAACGGCCACCACGCCAGCGGCGTGCAGATTTACACTCTGGGCCTGGGAGTTGACCTCACCAGGGAGATTAACTTCTCGGCCACCGGCCGCTACTTTGTTGCCAACGCCGTGAAGAACGGCTTCAGCAAACACCTCGGCCTGGAAACAGATTTCACCCTCACCTGGAACGTGAAGGAGGGACTCTCCGTCATTGCCGGCTACGATCGTTTCTTCACCGCTAGATTCTTCCGGGACGCCTCGGGCAGCGGCCACGACATCGATTATGGCTACCTGATGCTACAGTTCGACCTCGCCAAAAGCAAACCGCGGATCAAGCTGCTGAAACCGGAACCAAACAGGGAAAATAAAAGGCAATAGAACGCGGATTAAATCAGAGATTCAATGGAGCGGATAGAGGGAAATCTTTGCCGGTTTTTTGAGTACTTCGAAATGACCGTCAAGAGTTGCCAGGGGAACGCAAGCCTGAGAAGCCGCTACTGCGATGAAACAATCGGCAAGGCCGACAGTCAGCCCCTTGCGACGGAGGTTAAAAGAGAGGTGCCCGGCCTCGGCCCACAGTTCCGGGGTCTCGGGGATGAATTCGAAGACCTGGAGAAAGTCGCCGAGCACGGCAAGCTCCTTCTCCAATTTCGCCCCCTGCATAAGTTCCGCAAGGATAATGCCGGTGCAGCAGACCTGCTCGTTGTCGATAAGCCGCGTCACAATGCCGTGATACGGCTCATGTTTGCGGAAGAACTCGATCCAGACCGAAGTATCCACCAGAACCCTAGCCAAGGCGGCGGTCTCCATGACGCAGATCGTCCGCTTCGGTGGTGAACTCCATCTTTCCGGCCATGGCCTTGATGCGTGCTGCCTTGCGTAGACGGATCTCGTCCTTGACGGCGGTGATAACCGCCTCGGTCTTGCTCCTGGCGCCCACCAGCGCCATCAGTTCGGTCAGCAGGTCCTGTGGAAGGGTAACTGTTGCGCGTGCCATAATGTACCTCCATGAATGGATTACACAAATCATAATACTTTTTTTGTGCTGAACGTCAACACAAAATATGGTGGCATTTGCATGACACCATAAGTAAACAAAAAACCATGCTCCCCTCAACGCGGAATACTTTCCTATTTCGCAGCGGCATCCTCCTTTTCCCGCCATTCCGCCCTGACATCGCCCGCGATCTCTTTGCTCAAACGCCCCATGGCGTTTCCGATCATTGCAACAGCAGCGCTGATATCCTTTCCCTCCAGGGGCTCCGTAAAGGTTTGCCCACGCAATTTAAGTGGCGCTTTCCGGTCCCCGGCAAAGAGGATCCACTGGGCCCCCAACACGACTTCCCGGCCAGGAGTTATATCAAGACGCGTCACCTCCACCGCAACCCGCCAGTCCAGAGGAATACTACGTTTCCAGGAAAAAACCGAAGCCCCCGGCGCAAGATAAGCGGAGACATCTTCGATCAGCACCCGCGTTATGTCCTGCTTGAGGGAGCCGGCCCATCTGTCGTACTCGGCCATGATCATTTCGTTTCCCCCGTTCCGGGTCACAATGTGGGGCCTCTCCAGAAAGTCCGGGATCTCCACCGGACCAACCCCCACCGTGAAACGCGGCTGAGCAACAGGATCTCTCCCATAGGTCACGGCCTCCTTCATTGGAGCCAATGTATAGAACCGCACCGGGGCCGAACTCGCGCATCCTTGGAGCAAGATGGCGAGAAGCAAGGACGATGATGCAACGAACCGGAACAGTGTGGCATGTATCATCTTCGTTCTCCTCAAGGCTATTTCCCCCGGATCAGGCTCTCCGGATGCCGCTCCAGGTAATCGCTGAGATAGCGGAAAGAGCGGGCCGCATTGGTTACCTCTTCCACGGCCGAATCGACGTCGTCAAACAGGGCTGACTTGTCGGAAACAAGCACCTCCGCGGCACGAAGCGACTTCTCAGCCTGTTTGAGAGCATCCTGGGCCGTAGTCAGGGTATGTCCGATCTGCACCGGAATCCCCCGTTCTCCTGAAAGAGCGTCGTCGATTTTCCTCGATGCCGAGCGGAATGATTCGGTAGAATCGCGCACATTGGTCATAATCGGATTGATCTGCGTGTTCAATGCCTGGGCGGTCTTCTGCAATTCGCGGGCTGCCTGGTTGATCGAGGTGATGGTTCCCTGCGTATCAGAATTATTTACCAGGCGGTCGAGTCCTTTCGAGATGGAGAGCAACCTGTCGAAAAGGTCCCGGATGGGTAGGTCCTGAAGTTTCTTCGAGTACTGCTCAAAGGTCGACGGAATTGTCGGAATTTCGTCGTACCTTGTATCAAGTCCGAACAGTATTGCCGGTTTGTCCGCAGGGAAGAGGTCGATGTCTATCATGAGCTGACCGGTGACGATGCTCTGCATTTCCAGTTGGGCGCGCAGGCCTTTTTTGATCAACTCTTTGGTATGCTGAGTACCCGGTTTGTGTCCCACATACACCATTTTGGTGGGATCGATCTCCACGTACACGGGGATCAGGAAGGAAAAGTCCCTGGCATCGTAACGAAGTTCGATCTTCCTTACCGAGCCGACCCGCACTCCCCGGAACATCACGGGAGAGCCGACATTCAATCCTTTCACGGAACCCTGGAAATACATGACGTTCACAAAGGTTGGGGTAAAGAAGTTGCCGGACCCCAGAATTATCGCCGCACCAATTGCCAAGGCAACCGAACCGAGAACGAAAGCGCCGATGAGAGTTTTGTTTGCCGCCTTGCTCATCTTTCCTCTCCTTTATGCCCTGCCTGCCTCGCCACGGGTGAGAAAGTTTCGTACCGTGACATTCTCGCATCGTTCCAGGAGTTCTTTCGGATTCCCCGCAGCGATCATGGTTTTGGTGGTTGCATCGAGGAAGACCGAGTTGTTGCCGATAGCGAAGATGCTCGGCAGATCATGGGTCACAACGACAATGGTGGCGCCGAGACTGTCGCGCAATTCCAGTATCAGGTCATCGAGAAGCCGTGCGCTGACCGGGTCCAGTCCTGCGGAAGGTTCGTCAAAGAAGAGTATTTCAGGATCGAGGGCGATCGCCCTGGCCAAACCCGCCCGTTTCTTCATCCCTCCGCTTATCTCTGCCGGGTAGTATTCTTCAAAGCCGCGCAACCCAACCAGGGAAAGCTTGAAGGATACCACTTCACGAATCCGGGCGGGACTCAGGTCTGTATACTGCTCAAGGGAAAGCGCCACGTTTTCGGCAAGTGTCATGGAACTCCAGAGGGCGCCGCTCTGGTAAAGGACGCCACAGCGTCTGAGAAGGGCGTCCCGCTCCTTTGAATCAGCGCCCCAGATGCTCACCCCATCACAGAAAACGCTTCCCTTCGCCGGTTTCTGAAGCCCTATGAGATGGCGGAGCAGGGTGCTCTTACCGCAGCCGCTCCCTCCCATGATAATGAAGACATCGCCCCGGTTGACCGAGAAATTGAGATCGCGCTGGATCAGATTGCTCCCATAGGCCATGGTCAGATCACGGACAACGATATGGGGCTCAAGGCCGCTCACTTCCCCCCCTGGGCCCGACGGCCGGACATTCGTTCTATATCCCGAAAGCATTGCACACCACCGTGATGATCGCCGTTGCAACAATGATACTGACGATTCCCGTTACCACCGCCGATGTGGTTGCATCCCCCACAGCCGAAGCGCTGCGCCCGCACTGCATCCCTTTCAGGCATCCGCAAAAGGAAATGAGAAAGCCGAAGACAAGGCTGCTGAATAGTCCGATGCCCAGATTGGTCATGGTAAGGGTGTTTTTTGTTTCATTATAGTATTCGCGGAAACTTATATCGAAGCCGGTGACAGCCACGATCAGCCCGCCCAGACCCCCCATCAGGTCCGCATAGAGGGTGAGCAAGGGCATCATGAAGGTGAGAGCGATGATCCTGGGAAGGACGAGAAAATCGAGCGGAGCCACGCCTGTCGTTTGCAGCGCATCGATTTCTTCGTTGACCTGCATGGTACCGATCCTGGCCGCAAACGAGGCGCCTGTCCGGCCAGCCATGATTATGCCGGTCATGATGGCGCCCATGGCGCGCACCATGGCTATTCCCACCAGGTCGGCCATGTAGATCTGGGCGCCGAAAGTCTTCAACTGAATAGAGCCGACAAAGGCAAGGATCAGGCCGACAAGAACGCTGATGAGCGACACAATGGGAAGCGCATCTGCCCCGCACTCCTGGATGGCAAGCCAGAGATCCAGGCGGCGAAACTTCGCTCTTCCCGTGAATAACCGGCCAGTGGCAATGGTAATCTCGCCAAGGAAGTCGAGTACAGCGAGGAAGGACAGCCATTGATTGATGGCGGTAGCACCAACCCTGGCCAGAAGCGGGAGCTGTTGCGTTTCCTTTCCGCCCTTGTTTCCGGGCACGGCAAAGGCAAGTTCGAGAAGCCTTCTCACCCCCTTGGGAAGACCGTTCCGGTCCACGGCGATATGCGCCTGGGAGCAATACTCCACGATTCTGACCAGGGTGATGAGAAGCCCGCTGTCCCATCCGGAAAGGCGGGTGCCGTCAAAAGAGAGAATATCCGCCTTCGGCCCCTCTTCTATCCCGGTGAGAAGCTGATCCGCATGCGGCAGTTCCCTGTCGAGCGTCCACCTGCCTGAGACAACCACAACCAGGGCCCCGTCAGAAAGTCGCTCAAGTTCCAATCGTCCCGGCATGTCCGGTGCGGATTCCGGCGAAGAAGACATGGAGTCACCAAGGGTTTAGTAGGAAAATCAATCTTGAACGTTTACGTTGATTTGAGCCCCCCGCAACAGTCTGTTTTTGCGAGGGGCTCGGTTGAGACCGGTCAGAATTTGAACCTGACCCCCACGGTAGCGTTATGGCTTTCGAATTTCATACTGGTTTCCCGGGGAGTATCCTCATTGAATCTGGCCTTGGAGGTTGCAAAGTAACGATAGCCAAGATCCAGAGAAAGCTGGCGGTGGATGGCAATCTCCAGACCAGCGCCGGCCTGGTAGGCAAAAACAGTGTCGTCGTCAGCATCGTACAGGAAGACCCGCCCCCCCGTTCCTCCCCTGAGGATACCGGACGTATCGCTAAGATGCAGGGTGGCAGAACCAATGCCTCCACCTATGTAGGGAGTTATCGGCGAAGGATTGTGAAAATCGATAAAAGCATTGCCCATGACCGCAAAAGCCCCTACCGAACCATGCATGCTGCCATAAGTACCGTTGCCCAGTTCGGTGACCGATGATATCTCCGCGTGTTTGTACGACAACTCGCCCTCCAGCCGCACAAAACCGAAATCAAACCCGCCGCTGCCGCCAACGCTGATCCCCGGATCAAATCTGACCCGGTCATTGATGGTGCTACTGAAATCAAGGGTGGTCGTTGCATCCTGACTGTGTGGAACCGTCGCCCCGACAAAGCCGGCGATATAGGGGCCCGGTCTGACGGGTGCCGCCGAACCGATGACCGGAATCGCAAGCGTTGCAAGGGCTGCAATAATGATAATTTTACGTTTCATAGATGTGCCTCCTTGTGTTTGCAAATAAACTTATTTCCCCCAAATGTGCCCTAGAAATTAAGTATAAATCATAAATGCCTTATTTTTTGCAAAAATAATATCATTTACAATCATCAAACACAAAAACATGTTAATTATCTTAAGCTTTCCCGGCTGTATTCTTTGACAACTGTTCCCTTGACTTTAAAAGTATACCAATTGAGTATCTGGGCCCAATACCACTTCTCTTCAATTGCCGGATCGACAAGACATGTGCCTCCAAGCTTGTTAATTGCTTTTTCATATGCATTTGCAAAACGAGTGTTTTGATTAATCGGTATAACATTTCCAAACATGACACCCGTTGAACTCCCTTCGGATTCGCCAAGAACTTTTGCATTTGTCATGTCGCATTGCCGAAATTTAAGAGGAACACTTGTGCCACAACCTGTCAGCAACACCCCGATTACTGCCGTCAGAATCAGCTTTCGCACTACCTTGTCCTTTTCCATCTCCCCTACCCCCTTATATGTTTTTTATATAAATAATGCATTGCAAATGTACTATCAATGCCTGATAATTCAAAAAATATGTCTATTCGTTCAAAATTTTACGGAGCATGGAAATGGATGTACTTACCGATGTGCTTAACACGATGCACCTTCAAAGTCAGGTTTGGTACAACTTTGAATTTACCGCGCCATGGGGCATCAAAACGCAGGCTTTGGATGAATCGGCTATCTTCTTTGTGGTAACAAGGGGGAGCTGCTATCTTGAAGTCGATGGGCTTGAAGTACCGGTTTCACTGGTGGGAGGAGATTTGGTAATGCTGCCGCACGGAAATGCCCATATCTTGCGCGACCAGCTTGAAAACTCGGTCGTGCCGCTTGAGAGCCTGGCAGAAGTATGCTCCACTGAAAACGTCCATCGAACATTCCGCTTTGGTGGAGGCGGCTCATTGACAGCGATGGTGGGAGGGTGCTTCATCTTTGAAAATCAGGTATCGAGACCGTTTCTTTCGGCATTGCCTCCACTCATCCATATACAAGGAGAACATGGACAGATGGTTCCGTGGCTGGATACGACGTTAAAATGGATGGCGGCGGAAACAAATTCTAATAATCCCGGCGCGCAAATTATCGTATCACGTCTCACCGATATGCTTTTCGTCCAGATTCTGCGTTCACATATTGCCGAACAGACCAGGCAAAACGGCGAATGCAATGTCAAGGCCGGCTGGCTGCGTGCCATGGCGGATCCATATCTTGGAAAAGCTTTTGAAGTGATCCACCAGCTTCCGGACCACTCCTGGACGGTTGCCGAGCTGGCCTCGCATGCAAACATGTCGCGCACTGCGTTTTCAACGCGCTTCACCAAGCTGGCCGGTATACCGCCGCTGACGTATGTCACCAGGTGGCGGATGCTTAAAGCCAGCGACCTTTTGCGTTATGGTAAGGTAACCATCACCGAGGTTGCCACACGCGTTGGTTACGAGTCCGAGGCATCATTCAGCAAAGCGTTCAAGCGGGAGATAGGGGTGGCGCCGGGTACCTACCGAAGGAATGAGCATAACGGCGCTGTTAGAGTAATCGAATGAGGTGATATCTTGGGTGGAGCGGTCTGCCCCTCCAGGTGGCCCCAGTCACCTGCATGAATTTTCATGGCAACCCCCAAGATCCACCAGCCCCCATAGACCAACAAGATTAAGGAGAGCAGCGTACCCCATCTTGAGTCCCCTCGCGACTACGTCACACAATCAGTCGGCTTCGGTCGGAATCCGCATGTGACACAAGGATTGGAATCTCGAACCCTTTTCCCCTTTTCTCTCATGGTTCAATCAATAACATTCCTTCACTTCGCTGGATATTGTTAAGTATTGGGCAAGCCTTGGATCGTACTTTTTGATGGTTTCCTTATGACTCGTAATGATTCCGTGTATGAGCCAGGCAAAAGAATATACCTCTGGATATTCCTCATGAAGAACCTTTAGCAGCACCACTTTGCGGGCAGCTTTTTCCCCTGTAGAAACATCGTTCATCTCGTCAATTTGCTTAAGGAGTGCGGATATTTCCTGATTTTCCTGTTGGCCAAGCATCTTCAATGGGGAGGCTTCTTTATCAAGACCTTTAACACGCCAAGTATACATCTTCCCAACGGCAAGGCCCAATTCATCCGTTTGAAGAGTGCGGAAACGGTTCCCAGGTATTAAAGGGATGGATTTCACCAAATTGCCGCTGTTTCCATCCCTGATCTCAAGAGATGAGCCCCGGCCGCACCAGGAAAACGTCATTGGCTGCCCCGAAATGACCGTGGCATTCTCCTCCGGCAAACAGACGGGTTGCTGCTCACCCCTGGTGTGCAAGCTGGTTGTCACTGCCACGGAACGTTCATACCTGAGAAATCCCGAAAGAAAGGTAAGTAAGGCTGACGGGCTTTTTACCTTCTCCAAACTGACCTTATATCCTTTCTTTCCATTCACTTTTACTTCATTCGTTTTCACCAGCTCCTCAGGTCTCCACTGGATGGCAAGCTGGTCAAGTTTTTGACTAGTGATGATTACGGCACCATTGGGGATCGACGTCCCTTTTTTGCAAGCTCTAGGATTAGTACCGTTCTCATTCTGAATAGTGCAATTCTTTTGGTTTCTCAGGAAAAGACCGATATCACGGTCAGCAGCCAGACCAAATGTTGCTGAGCAGGCCGTCAATACGGCAGTAATTGATAGCATCACACCTCGAAGGTATAGTTTACTCATTGCTTATTCTCCTTATTTCGTCCCCGGTCCTTGATCGCAGTTTCAATATTTTTGGCAATCCGGTGGAGTTTCATTCCTGCAATCGGAAGAATAAAATTAATAAAGACTGCCCAGTTGAGGAAAATCAAAACACTTATGGGTATTAGGATGATTATTAAGATTGTTGACGCGACAACCTGCGCGAGCAAAGGAGTCAAGTGGAGGAAAAGAAAAGCAGCAATAAAGACTCCCAATAATTCGATAAAAACTTGAAAACCTCTTTTGAATTTAGGCTGGAGGCCGGCATTAACAGTATTAATAGCATTGCCGACAATATACATGCCAGCCATGAGCCCGACAGGAGTCGGATGGATATCGCCTGCCTCCAGGCTAGAGTTGCCTATGACCACAATCTTGCCATCCAGAGAGTTGGGTAGGCTGTCTTTGGTAAAATTCTTCGCTTCAACACGTGCGATACGATTTTTATCCCCGCGGTAACCGAGATGTTTTTCGTCAAGCAGATAGCGTATCCGCAGAGCGTGGTCTTCCTCATGCCCCCCCCCCGTTCCGGCCCTTAAGAGTATTTTCCCGTCCTCTTCCAGTATCCCAACAGGAAAGACGTCAATCACTGCTCCATCATTCCCCAGTTGAAGCTTTGCCAGTGGATTAACGTGTCCGTCATAATAAGACTGTTCTGATGCATTTCCAGGTTTTTCAGGTACCGGTTTTGCTTTTTCGATTTCTGTTTTCGCATTTTCAAGTTCTACTTCCTTCCCATTCAGCAAGGCGGTGCCCAAAATCGGAACCGACCATATAATATCTATGTTCCTGGGGCGGCACTTTGAACATTGTGAAATAAAGGCCGGTCTATAGGCAGTAAAGAAACGATTTTTATAATCACTGCTCGGGGCACTTGCTTCGGCTATCGTACGATAGAAAATCCTACGCCCTTTCTTTTTCTGGGCGAGGAAAATGGCATCAAACGCCCCTGCTCTCAGTACTGAATCGGCTCCGATCTGTGCCGGGAAGATGAGTTTAGTTTCAGCATTTTTGTCGATCATATCCTGCAGCAGGGCTCTCAGTTCCTTATCCCCGCCTAGATCGTAACAATCCGCTTTGTCCAGCAGGATATCAAGAAAGATTACCGAAGCCTTCTTTTCCCACGCGGTCCTGATCAGTTCCGCTATCCTGCGCCGAGGCGTAATGAGCGGGTCTTTCATGTCATCACGGTATTCCCGTTCGGTTATATCAACGAAGAAAAGCGACGTTTCCTGTCTTTGCCCCCAGCCTACAAACTTTTTTACACCTTTGGGAATCCGAGAGTTATCCGACTGCAGGTTGTTTTCGAAACTGATCAAGGCGTCATATGCGGAGTTCTGTATTTCTTCGCCCCACCGGGTGTTTTCCGCAAACATGCAGACAAAGAATATTACTAGGCCAACACCCACATTAAGCCAGTAGTCAGGATTTTTCAAAAATGGAGTTTCATTTTTGTTACTTTTTTTCCCCTCAGACATGTCCTCCTCCTACAAGAAACCGCTCAGCTACCTCCTGGCTCCAGTATCTGCGATTAATACTGCGTTTCGACATGGAGGCAATCCGTGTTGTTTAACATTTTCGCACTTTGGATCTCAGACTCTTCTTATTTTTGATTTTAATCACAACCAGTTGCCAGTCAGCACGAAAGGCGCCCAGTAAAATGGATTACTATAAGAAACCGGTGTGTCGGGCGATTCCGTATCGCCTACCGGCGTCGGAGCTCTTTTGGTTGAATCTCCCCCCCTAACTGGTACTGACGATTCATGAAGACCCTTGTCATAAAGCATTAACATCTGTGCCTTGCGTAATGCCTCTGCTTTTGAGAGAGACAGCTCTTTTTTCAGAATCTGATAAAAGGAGACAAAAAAAACCGCCGTAGCTCTGTCGTCGACTTCCCACAATGAGGCAATCGCGCTTTTCGCGCCCGCTTTCAGCGCAACTCCGGCAAGTCCCAGGGATGCTTGTTCGTTTCCAGCGGCGGTGCTGCAGGCACTTAGCGTCAGTAGATCGAGTGGTCTTTGTCGAGACTGGCTCATCTTCACATATTCAGCAAGCTTGTCCATGGTCAGTTTCCCGTCCCAAGCAAGAATAAAGGTATCGGAAAAATCTCCGGTAAACTGTCCATGAGAGGCAATGTGGAGCACTGGATAGGGGGTCTTTTTGAGTTGTATATTTATTGAAGAAGTCGTAAAAGCTTCATCTTTCAAAATCACTCCAGGGTATAATTGATGAATATGATCAAGCTCTTGGTTTACAAATGGGATTTCCCCAAATCCATTGACTGATTTTGAAATGCCACTAAGTAATATGTCAACGTCGTTGTAGGAGAGCCGACCTTCTCCCTCAGTTATTGACAGCCCTTGTGTCAATGCTATGGCATGTTTTTCAATCAAGAACTGCTTGCCGTCATGGAGTGCTGCCATAGGAATCATCCTGATGGAACCGTCTGGTACGAAGACCAGTGTAGTAACATCCTTCAGGTAGGGGTCCATGGGTGCAATGAGCCACTCGTAAAGCCTTTTGCTGGGCGTAATATACCCGGTATTATTTTTTTTCAGTAATTCGCGGAAAGTTTTGACGGTGGAGTTAATGTCAGATATCGGTGCGGAAACGATAAAATGCCTTAAACCTGATTTTGTATTAAAGATGGCTTCAATTCTATCCTGGAAAGCAATGTAATAAACTACAGCGACACGGTCAGCTGCTAGTTTTGGGCTCGTTAGCTCTGAGCGGATAACGCCAGCGCATGAATCACGAAGGTAATTTCTTAATTCATCAGATCTCAACAATTCAATAGTCTTGAGAACTTCGGCAAGAGTTTTCTGAACAGTTTGATGGTTATCCTGGAGAGAAGCTTTGGCAAGAAGCAGGTCGGCCAGTTCAAGATAAACCGGCTTAACCTGTTTCTGAAAATACGTAATTCCATTTTGAACAAGATTACATTTTATTGATTGCAAAGTTTCAACAGCTAGCCGGCCTGAACTAATTGCCTCGTCCAGAGATCCCTGAGCCTTAAGGATACGGGCGACCTGCCATTGCCAGAGATAGAGAAGATTTTCATACTGGCCCTGCTGTGCAAAAAACATTGCCATGCGGGTATATTTAAGGGCATCCGAATAAGAGCTATCGAGTTCCTTGATGCGGCCCAGATTTCCTGCGGCATAACAGCTAATCCGCTGATTATTCAGCACCAAAGCTGTCTCCAAAGCGTTCTGATAAGCAACAAATGCCTTTTGCCGTCCCTTGCCTGCGGACTCTTCCGGATACTCCTCATCCAGCTGTGCATACCAGCCGCCTATGACCAGGAGACCTTTCGCACGGTAATAAGAAGGGGGCATTTTGCGGTGCATCTCATCCGCAATGTTAATCTGTTGCAGTGCGGAGGCGGTCTGTCCCAGATCCAGCAATGTATTTGCATATGTTACGTAAAATCTTGCAGTATCGTCACGGTATGCCGGGTTTTCAGCAATAGAAACACCTTCTTTAATCAGGGGAAGCGCATCCTGAGGCCTGCTCTGTCGTAAATGGAGGATAGCGAAATTGTTCAGCACCTTAGCCAGTAATTGCTCTTTGTTGGTTGAACGGGCGAATTTCACAGCATTATTAAAGTGATACTCTGCTTCGGCATTATTTCCTGATTCCAGGGATAATGTCCCGGATAAATTATGTATTTCTCCTTCATAGGCAGAGCCGGCTTTGGTCTTGGCCAGCCATTGTAATTGCTTGATCTCTGCCAAGGCTTCTAAATATCTCTCCATTTCAATCATTGCTTTGGTTTTGCATATCCCCAAAGACAGTTCATCGTTCAGGGAACTATCTTCTTTCGGCTTTCGGTCTGCAATGGCTATGCATTCATAGAATTTCCCCTCTCTCAATAATGTATCGCACTGCATAATGCCGTTTGCGCGTATGCTTTCAGAAGCAGAAGCAACAGTCGATATGGTTAAAATATATACGCCGACAATTATGAAAAACAGGCTCAGCTTTATATTCCACACCCTCATAATACCCCCAAAACAATGCTTTTATGCCATCCGGTCAGTATACAATCAGGTTACGGTCAGGTTGAGATTGCAGTTTCACAGGATTAACTACAAAACTACTCGAAGATTCCCCTGTAGTAATGCATTGTCGAGGCGTCAGTTCGTTTCTGCCCAACATCCCTTCCGGAAGGGTCACAAGGTTTCCGCTCAGGTCGACGAGAGGAGCGTTTATGCCGACTCTCCCCGGCAGGCCAAGCTGGGAAGAAGCACTCACAAGGCTTGCAGGGTCGTAAAGGAAGACATCCGCATTAATCGAAATATTGCCACCGTTCCCGCCAACCGCCTGGGCAATGATCTTGCTGTGGTCCAAAAGGAATGTGCCTGCGGCAATAGAAATATTGCCTCCGTTACCACTCCCGCCATTGACGGAAGTGGTGATGCTGCTGTTGCGCAAGTCCATCATCGCTGGGTCAATGGTGATGTTTCCGCCATCGGCGTTTGTCGTGGCAGTAGTGATGGAGCCACTGTCCATGAAGATTTTGTCGGTGACATTGATGAGCAGGTCTCCTGCCTTGCCGGTGGAGGAGCTTTTGGCGGAAATCCTTCCACCGTCGGTTATGGAGAGGGACTTTGTGTTCAGGGATATGGAACCGGCATTGCCAGAACTCGAAGAGTCGGTGAAAATGCCGCTTATATAACCTGTGGAAGTTTCATGGCCAGAAATAACTACAGATTCATTAGCATTTACGAAAATATGGCCACCTTGACCCTGGCTGCCCTTATGGACGCCCGTACCAATCTGTCCTTCATTCATTATTCTCAGTGTATTGGTTTCGATTGTAATAGTGCCGGCATTGCCTAAAATATCCTCATGACGCAAGTCGTCTGGCCTTTTTCCAGTTGCACTTGAAACTGATGCGTAATCAATACTAATTGTATCCGAAATCTTTAGCTGAATTGCCCCAGCGTTTCCATTGCCATAGGTATTTGTTCTAATATTACCATTGCTACTTACCGTAAGATTGGGGGTTGTGATAGTGATATTTCCACCATTTGCGGTTTCATTATTGCTCCATGTGTCACTCTGAATACTGCTCAAATATTTTTCTAAGCTGCCTGTTACAGTTACCGAGTCGGTTGCATTCACAATGATATCACCGGCCTTACCACTTTCGTTGCCTACACTTGTGGTGGAAACAGCCCCCGCATCCTTTAACGTTAGCGTCTTTGTATCAATCGTAATGCTTCCCGCATTACCAGTAGCATTTCCATCTGATGTGCTTTTGATTGAACCCATGGTGGAGATGTTGACGACATCGGCATATAATACTCTAACCGATCCGGCATTGCCCTTACCTACAGTACTAGAGCTTATCATGCCGCTGTCAGTTACTGTCAGGTTGGGTGTGGTAATTGTGATACTCCCGGCATCTTTTGTACTTGCAGTACTGCTAATGACGCAACTATTAAGGCCGGAAACGGTAATTAAATCGCTTGACGTGACAGTGATATCACCGCCTTGACCACTATTTCCCTTTACGGCAGTTGTAACAACACTCCCTCCGCCTTGAAGAGTTAGTTTATTCGCGGCAATTGTGATGTTTCCCGCGTTGCCGGGGCCGGAGGTCTCGCTACGGATGGAGCCGGAATTTAAGATGTTGACTGTGTTTGCGTTATTCATGTTTTCAATCTTTATTGCTCCGCCGTTACCGCTTCCGGTGGTACTGGCGCTAATAATTCCACTATCACTAACGGTCAGGTTAGGGGTTGTTATGGTGATATTACCGGCTTTTTTTGCACTAAAGGTTTCGCTGGAAATTGTAGCAGTGTTGAGAATAGTAGGGCCGGAAATGGTTAACGAGCCATTCGCCCGAATGTCAATATCACCGCCTTGACCGCTGATTGGCAAAGCAGCCATTGTAGATAGATTCCCTCCACCCTTTATCGCCACATCCTTCGCGTCGATTGTAATGCTTCCCGCGTTGCCGGGGCCGTAGGTCTCGCTAAGGATGGAACCGTAATTTAAGATGTTGACTGTGTTTGCGTTATCGGTATTTTCAATCTTTATTGCTCCTCCGTTACCGCTTCCAGTGGTACTGGCGCTAATAAATCCGAAGTCACTAACTGTCAGGTTGGGGCTTGTGATGGTGATATCGCCAGCTTTCATGGAACCTGCGCTATCGCTAGCAATATAAGAACCGGACACAGTTAGCGAGCCATTCGCCCGAATGTCAATATCACCGCCTTGACCGCTGATTGGCAAAGCAGCCATTGTAGATAGATACCCTCCACCCTTAATCGCCACATCCTTCGCATCGATTGTAATGCTACCCGCATTGCCGGGGCCGTAGGTCTCGCTAAGGATGGAGCCGTAATTTAAGATGTTGACCGTGTTTGCGTTATTCGTATTTTCAATCTTTATTGTTCCACCGTTACCGGTTCCGGCGGTACTGGCACTAATACCTCCGAAGTCACTAACTGTCAGGTTGGGGGTCGTAATAGTGATATTGCCGGCATTACCTGACGAAAAGGCGTCGCTAACCATCCAAGAATAGTTCTTCATTTCCATGCTACTGCGGGCATCAATGACAATACCCTTCCCATCAACCTGCCCGTTTGTTTTCGAAAAAATCCACCCCTTATCGAGAACGAATTTTCCACCTGAAATATAAATACTTCCTCCTGTGGTGGCAGAAGTTGCGCTGATATCCCCATTTGACGCATTCAGGTTGTGGTACCATGTGTTTGATACGTTGATTATGCCCATTTTGCTGAACGCAGAAGCGTCTATACCTGTCGGAGTAAGCATGAGTTCTCCGCTTGAAGCGACTGAGGCCAGATCTATCCTTCCACCGGGAGCATTCAGAACTGTAAGATCTGAGTTGTTCGTTATGGTAATGTCTCCTCCGACGAAACTCAGGGCCTCCCCCGCCGGAACCGACAAACGACTGCTGTCGATTTTGATACTGCCCGAATTGGTTCCCAGGAAACCGAACGCGGACGGATCGTCAACGGTGAGGATACTATTCGCAGGAGTGGCCGCGTCGAAACGACCGGTAGCGCCGAGTTTCAGATAATCTGCGGTAGTGGCGTAAAACGATCCGGAAATGTCCAGTTTGGCATTGGGGCCGAACATGATGCCGCTCGGGTTGATCAGGTAGAAGTTCGCCCCGTTGATCGTCGATCTGAGAAGCCCGTCGATGTTGGATAGCTGACCGCCGGTCACGCGAGAAATTATGTTCCGGATGGAGGCCGGCCCGCAGAAAGTGGCCGACTCGCCGGGATTGATGTTGAATTGGGAGAAACTGTGGAAAAGATTCTTTCCCGCTATCTGTCCGAGAGTGTTGGGGATGGAATAGTTTGGCCCCTGCAAGGTCTTAATTGCGCCCATACTCCCATCGGTTTTCACCTGCGCATGTGCACTGATTGCCAGTACAAGAAAGGCTGCCGCCGCTGCCTGGATATTTCTAAAGGTCTTCATCTGCTCCTCCCTCAGAAAACCTGCCATGAAACGTTGAAATGAATACCGTAGTCTTGCGGATCGTGTTCCGTCACTTCGATTTTGCGGAGTGCGTATCCGTAGTAAAATTCGACAACAGCTCCTTTTATGGGCGACCATTTGAATCCGGCCCCGATGCTGTGAATGAAGTCATCTCGCAAAGAGGGATCATTACCGCTATCCCACGAGTAACCGCAGTCGTAGAAGGGTATAAGGGAAAATATCGGCTCGCCTCTGGAGCTGCTGAGCAGTGGTATCCGAGACTCCAGGGTGGCGCTCACACCATTATCGCGGAC
>WSSedB1CaDRAFT_10000424_pt1 | contig 18657 bp, 9 predicted proteins | sample WetSurSB1Cattail_FD_9460 | JGI IMG/M metagenome (IMG submission 9460)
GGAAGCTTATCTGATATGGAGAACCTGGCCCGCACCCCGGAGGGGGGAAGTGGTCCGGCAGGTGGGCGAAGCGCTGCGTGAAAAAAAACATGCCCTGGGAAGCCTGGTCAGCTATGAAATGGGCAAAAGTCTGCAGGAAGGCCTTGGGGAAGTGCAGGAAATGATTGATATCTGTGATTTTGCCGTCGGCATCTCCCGACAGTTGCACGGGCTCACCATGCACAGTGAAAGGCCCGGGCACCGCATGTATGAACAATGGCATCCCCTGGGCATTGTGGGCATTATCTCCTCCTTTAACTTCCCCGTTGCCGTATGGAGTTGGAACAGCATGCTGGCCTGGGTTTGCGGAAATGTAACGGTATGGAAAGGATCTGAAAAAACACCCATCTGTTCACTGGCCTGCCAGCAGATTATTTCAGAAATATTTAAAAAGAATGAAGTTCCCGAGGGTGTCAGCTGCATCATCACGGGGGGACGGGAGGCGGGAGAATGGATGAGCGGCGATCCCCGGATTCCTCTGGTTTCCGCCACCGGTTCCACACGCATGGGCAAGGCCCTGGCTGTTGCCGTTGCTTCCCGGCTCGGCAGATCCCTGCTGGAACTCGGGGGCAATAATGCCATCATCATCAGTGAACAGGCAGACCTGGATATTGCCGTCCTCGGCGCTTTATTCGGGGCCGTGGGTACTGCCGGTCAGAGATGTACCAGCACCCGCCGGCTGATCATCCATGAAAAGATTTATGAAAAAGTAAAAACCAGGCTGATCAGCGCCTATGCACAACTCAAAATCGGCAATCCGCTGGACGAGAAAAATCATGTGGGCCCACTGATCGATCAGCAGGCCGTCGATATGTACCTGAAAGCTATTGAAACCTGTAAAAAACAAGGCGGCCATTTTGTAGTGGACGGAGGCGTCCTCTCCGGTACAGGATATGAAAGCGGTTGCTATGTAAAACCCTGTATCGCTGAAGCCAGACCGGAATTCGGGATTGTATCGCAGGAAACATTTGCCCCGATTCTCTATCTTCTCAAGTATAAAACCCTAGATGAAGCAATTGGAATCCAGAACGGGGTGCCGCAGGGACTCTCCTCAGCCATTATGACCCTGAACCTGCGCGAGGCCGAACAATTTCTTTCTGAAAGCGGAAGCGATTGCGGAATCGCCAATGTGAATATCGGCACTTCCGGGGCTGAAATCGGGGGAGCTTTCGGAGGGGAAAAAGAAACCGGTGGCGGGCGGGAAAGTGGCAGTGACGCCTGGAAAACCTATATGCGCCGCCAGACCAATACCATTAATTATTCTACCAAACTCCCACTGGCACAAGGGATACATTTTGACCTTTGAGTATAGTTGGCCACTGACCGCCAGGCTTTATGCCTTCAGATACAGATAATATAATGATTCGCTATACGTTCATAGTGGATACGCGATGCAATGAACCTGAACCGGATTTACCGTGGCTTTTTACCTGTATATCTTCTCCTGCTGCTACACTCCTCTCTTCAGGCACAGATCAGACTGGCGGCACTGGGAGGCGTTCATTCTTCCAGTTTCCCTGAGAAAAATTCCATTCCCGGGTTTGAAGCTGCCAGCGGAAAATATTTCTCTCCCCGCACAGGATTTGAACTGGGGGTACTCGCAGAAATTCCCCTGGAGAAAAACAATCTTTTTTTTCAGCCCGGCATTATATACAGCGCGAAGGGAAATCAATACCAGCGGTTCTATGATTCGTCGCTCTATCAAACTGATACCCTGTATAACCAGCATACACTGAAACTGAATTATGTGGAATTACCCCTCTATCTGACCTGGAAGGTTTCCCTTTCGAGAAACCAGCGAAACCATTTTTACCTGAGTGCAGGACCTTATTTTGCTTTTATTTATGGAGTTTCCCAGTCCTACCAGAACCGGGTACTCCTCTATAATTCCAGCAATTATATCTACCAGTCGGGTACGGAAGACCTGCTGGTAGGCAATGGCCCGGAACAGTATAAAACCTTTGATATCGGCATTTGCACCAGGGCAGGATTTGAGCTGGGCAATGTACTGATTGGGGCTTATTTCAGCCGGGGATTGACGAACGCCTATACCGCCGGTTATCCTGCCGGTTTTCATAACCAGGTTTTTGGCGGTTCCTTCGGCATCTGGCTGAATAATCCCAAACCTGCCCCGGAACCCGTCAGAGATTCAGATCAGGATGGCACCCCGGATCCGGAGGATTCCTGTAAAACAATTCCCGGCCCTCCCAGGTGGCATGGCTGCCCGATACCGGATACCGATCACGACGGGATCAATGATGAAGAGGACTCCTGTAAAACGGTTCCCGGAACCGCACAATACCAGGGTTGCCCGATACCCGATTCAGACCATGACGGGATCAATGATGAAGAGGACTCCTGTAAGGAAGTACCTGGTCTGGAACAATATCACGGCTGCCCGGTTCCCGACCGGGATCAGGACGGGGTAAATGATGAACTGGATACATGCCCCGACCAGCCCGGACCTTCAGAAAACCAAGGCTGCCCGGTAGTGAAGGCAGAAATCAATTCACGCGCCAAGCTGCTTGCAGCCAATGTCATGTTCCAGGTGAACAGCACGCGGCTCACCGGAAATTCCTACCCGGCGGTAAGGGAACTGGCAGACAGTCTGAAAACGAATCCCGATCTTGATTTGCTGATTGAAGGCCATACCGATCATACCGGCCGGCCGGGGTATAATATGAAATTGTCCCTCGAAAGGGCCGAAGCGGTAAAAAAAGTATTGCTCAGTCTCGGCATAGCAGACAACCGGATTGTAGTAAAGGGATTTGGAGATACCCGGCCGGTAGCGGATAATAACACAGCAACAGGGAAAGCAAAAAACCGGCGTGTAGTATGCGTATTTCAATTAAATAACCGTTAAATACCTGTCCCGGATTAACCTATATATTAAACAAATGTTGATCTTTGCAGGTCCAATTCATTAAAAATAATTTCAAACCCCGGAGTCGCTCCGCAAACGATTATCAGTCATATAAAAATTCCACGATGAAAATCCGTATCAAACAGAACCTGCTTGCTTTCAGCCTGCTGGTTTTTTCATTCTCATCATTTGCCCAGGGCACTTATTCCAAAACCGAACTCGTTAAAGGCTGGCACCTGCTCGATAAAGAAAAAGACGGGGTGTATGGGATCAGCCTGGATAAAGCATATGAGTTCCTGCATGCCAAAAACCTGAAAAGCAAACCGGTACTGGTTGCGGTCATTGATTCCGGCGTGGACACGTTACAGGAAGACCTCATCCATATTCTCTGGACAAACCCTGGAGAAATTCCGGGAAACGGCGTGGATGATGACCACAACGGTTATGTGGATGATATCCATGGCTGGAATTTCATCGGGGGAAAGGATGGAACCAATGTAAAAGATGATTCACAGGAAGAAGGCCGGGTGTATTATGAATACAAAGATCAGTTCGACAACAAAAATATCCGGATGGACAGTCTGAGTAATGATGCCCGGGATCATTATGAAATGTGGGTGAAGGCAAAAAAGAAAATCATGGGCGACGGAAGCGATAACGGCGTAGACCTCCTCATGCTGAAACGTGTCGTGAATGCCTGTATAAAAAGTGACAGCATTATGCAGGCTGCCCTCGGTAAAAAAGAATATACCGGCAATGACCTGGATAGTTTCGAAGCTAAAAATATGGAATCCCGCACAGCAAGGTCCGTATTGCTCTACCTGTTCAAGGAAAATCATATCATGGATATGACGAACACAACCTTCCTCAGCGATTTCAAGGAGCAGGCTGACCGGGAAGAAAAGAAAATGGAAATAAAAGAAACCGCACCCAAAAATTACCGCGGGGATGTTGTCAAAGACAATGAAAATGACATTAAGGACAGTATCTATGGCAACAATGATATCATGGCAACGGATCCTATGCACGGTACTCATGTAAGCGGGATCATCGGTGCAGAAAGAAACAATGCCATTGGAATCAACGGGATTGCCGACAATGTGCGGATCATGATGGTCCGCGCGGTTCCGAACGGCGATGAGCATGATAAAGACATTGCCCTGGCCATCCGGTATGCCGTTAACAATGGTGCCCGGGTTATCAATATGAGTTTCGGGAAAAACCTGTCCCCCCAAAAAACCTGGGTGGACGATGCCGTTAAATACGCAGAATCAAAAGGCGTATTACTGATCCATGCAGCCGGGAATGATGCAGAGGACGTGGATTCCGTAGACAATTTCCCGAATCCGGATTATAAAAATTCAAAGTTTCACGCAAAAAACTGGATCACTGTAGGCGCAAGCAGTGATCCCCTGGCTGAGGAAAATTTTAAAAGTTACACGGCATCCTTTTCCAATTACGGAAAAAAAGAAGTGGATGTATTTGCCCCGGGTACCCGTATATATTCCACCCTGCCAGGAGGAAATAAATACGGGAACCTGGATGGTACCAGTATGGCAGCACCGGTGGTAACCGGGGTTGCAGCCCTGATCCTGGAATACTTTCCAAACCTGAGTCCTGAAGAAGTAAAATATTGTATTGATAAATCGGCCTACCAGCCGGCAACTAAAGCAAAAAAACCCGGATCTGAAAACGAGCTGGTTCCTTTATCCGAACTGAGTGCTTCCGGCGGGATCCTGAATGCATACGGGGCCGTGAAAATGGCCTCCGCCATGTCTGAACCCCGGAATCAGGAAATTTTAAAATCCACGCTCAAGAAAGAAAGAAATTAGTCCGGCTTTCGCTGAATATTTTCCGAATAGCAAATTGCTTATAGTAATTTGCTATTTTTTATGCCCTTGGTCCAACGACGAATCCACCGGATAGCAGTCAGCAGCTTTTTCTTTCAGGCAGGGATCTGCTTTGCTTCCTGGGCCTCCCGAATACCGGACATCCAGGCCAAACTGCAACTGAACAGTGCAGCCCTGGGAGGCGTTCTGCTTTGCCTGCCCGTCGGATTGATTACTTCCCTGCCCGTAGCCGGTTTCCTGGTGGCGAAATACGGAAGCCGGATCATCGTGATGACGGCAGCCATTTTATATTCCGCTACCCTTCCCATGCTGGGTTTAGCAAATTCCACCACCCAACTGATGATTACCCTCTTTGTATTTGGATTTGGCGGAAATTTGTTCAATATTTCTGTTAATACCCAGGCCGTCGGTACAGAAAATCTTTACCATAAACCCATCATGGCATCCTTTCACGGACTATGGAGCATGGCGGGTTTTACCGGCGCAGCCGTTGGAACCTTAATGGTTCACTTACGCATCATACCACCCTATCACTTTCTTTGTATCACAGCACTTGCCTTGGTCATCCTGATTATTTTCTCCGGAAAATTAATCCGGAAGGATTTTAACCGGAATCAGAAACAACCCCTTTTTGCCAAACCGGATAAATCGATTTTAAATTTCGGACTGATCGCATTTTGTTCCATGATTTGTGAAGGGGCGATGTTCGACTGGAGCGGAATCTATTTTGCAAAAGTTGTAAAGCCGGATCCCACACTGGTTACGGTGGGATATACCGCCTTCATGTGTACCATGGCTACCGGCAGATTTATCGGAGACTGGGTGGCTTTCCGGCTCGGCATGAAAAAAATGCTGCAACTGAGTGGCATCCTCACAGCAAGCGGCCTGCTGCTCGCTGTTTTTTTCCCGCAGTTCATCACCGCCACGACCGGATTTTTAATTGTCGGCGCCGGCGTTTCTTCCGTTATACCGATGATCTATAGTGCCGCCGGAAGATCCCAGGCGATGTCGCCCGGTGTTGCCATTGCAGCTGTATCTACTATTGGTTACCTGGGATTCTTGTTTGGCCCGCCTTTTATCGGATTCATTGCCCAGGCCACCAGCCTGCGTATTTCATTTGGCCTGATTGCTGTTATGGGAACCATGATTGCGGTAATCGCCTCTAAAACCCGTATGGAACCAACTCATAAAAAAGCAGGTATTTAGTACTGCCCCGGTTTATACAGATGAATTAAAAAAAATGCGTCTTGTCATTTATGATCAAGACGCACACCCTGGTATCGGACTTTGGGCTTATTATTTTAATTTTTATATACAACTGATTTTAACGAAATCATATCATCCATCACGTTGACGGTTTCTTTGAGGTAAATATCTGTTTTCCGGCTGTCGACCCATTGCTTGTACCGGTCTGCCTTATCCTTATCATCACCATATTTGAGCGTATCCTGAGGCAGTGTACTGATCGCCATGGGTACGGTCAGTTTACTGACTGAATCAATCTGCTTTACCGTTGAGCGGATCATCTTTTGTTCTTCCTGGTAAATTTTCAGATTCAGGGGATACAATTTGTCATTCTGTTTATCCAGCCAGTCCGCATCACGGGAAATCGTACTGAACGCCTTGTTGGTATTGGTTCTTTCCGTACTGGATGTTCGGATATTATTGATATCATAGGCATATTTCCACGTGGTATAATCAGCCTTGGGCATTTCGTCCCAGGCCAATGCATCCGGCTGGTCCTTTTCCCGGACTTTATAATGTTCATACAAGTCCGGAAGCACAATATCTGAAGAGACCCCGCGCAATTGTGTTGAACCTCCGTTAACCCGGTAAAATTTCTGCAGGGTTAATTTAACAGTTCCCAATGGACCATTTACATCATTGAAGCCAATATTCTTATCCAGGGGGATATTCCGCTGAACGGTTCCTTTACCATAGGTACTTGTACTGCCAATGATCACGCCCCTGTGATAATCCTGGATGGCTGCAGCAAAAATTTCTGACGCAGAGGCACTGAATTCATTCACCATAACAGCCAGGGGGCCGTCGTACAAAACTGTTTTATCCCGGTCGTTCAACACCTGGGGTTTGCCATCGCGGTCGCGCACCTGCACCACCGGACCCTGGTCAATAAACAAGCCGACCATCTGCACGACGTCATATAAGGAACCGCCCCCGTCATATAAGGAACCGCCCCCATTGTTGCGCAGGTCGAGCACGATGCCGTCAACTTTTGCTTCTTTCAGTTTTATGATTTCCCTTGCAACGTCAACCGAACAACGGTTACCCTTCGGATTGTCGAAATCTGCATAAAATTCCGGGAGATAGATATAACCGATCTTACCCTTGTCACTTTGGATGATGACGCTTTTAGCAAACTTTTCATCCTGTACGATTTCATCACGGATCAGGGAAACCACTTTAACGGAACCATCTGCTTTTTTCAAAGTAAGTTTGACTTCGGTCCCCTTGTTTCCCCGGATAATCTTAACGGCATCCTCTACCATATAGCTGGATAGATCCACGGGTTCCTGGTCACCCTGACCTACTTTCAGGATAATGTCCCCGACATTGACCTGTCCGGATTTCCAGGCCGGGCTACCGGTTATCAGGGTTACTATTTTAATATTACCGTCTTCATCGCGCAGGGCAGCGCCAATCCCGTAAAAACGGCCGCTCATATCTTCATCGAAAGACCTTTTTTCAACCGGAGGGAAATAGTCGGTATGCGGATCCATGCTTTGCACAATGGTTTCAACAAACATATTGAAGAAATCATCCTCGTCGGCCTTGATCTTCAGATGATCGTAAAAACGGTCTGTAATTTTCAGGGTCCTGGCCCGGGCCTCTTTCTCCAATTCTTCATTGGTCTTTGCCACATAACCGGATTTCCCCTTGGCTGTTTCCTGCTGCTCAAGCAGGTCCGCATATTTTTCGAGCGTCATGTATTTCAGTTTTTTCCGGATTTCTTCCCGCTGTGCAGCGGCATTGACAGGAAAATCCAACTTATCATAATCCAGGTTAACGGTTTCCTTGATGTTGAAATCGAAAGGCCGGGTAAGGATTTCATCTGAAATATTCTGGCTTTCCTGCAACTTTTTTTTGTAATCCGCCAAAACAGCCGGTACGAATTGCACGGGTGCTTTGCCCAGGATTTCATCATCTATCAGGTTTTGATATTTGGACAATTCCTGAATATCTGATTTCAGGAAGATTTTTTTCTCCACGTCCACTTCTCCCAAAAACTTTTTAAATACTTCTTTTGAAAACTGATCATCAATATTTTTTGGGCTGTAATGAATTTCTTCCAGTAATTCACTCACATTTTTCAGTATCCGCTCGTATTTGGTCGGGGGCTGGCTGCTAAAGGCAAAAGTTTTCAGGACCAGGGCGATTCCCAGGGCGGATACGAGCAAAACAATCGGCAGATTCCTTTTATTCAACATATATGAGAGCAGTTTTGACATTGTTCAAAAATAACGATTTATGACCCTGTATTGTTGTTGCTTCACTTAATATTAACCACCCGGGAGGGTTTATGAGGAATGAATATTGATTTATGGGCTATGAATAATGCATTTAATGAAAATATTATGCTTTAACCGTGGTCCAAACCCATCACTCATCATTCATAACTCACAACTCATAACTTTTTTAGATCCCGATCCCTGATTATACTGGAATTTTCCTAAATTTGCCCTCCCAAACGGTGATTGTAGCTCAGCTGGTTAGAGCACTAGATTGTGGTTCTAGGGGTCGTGGGTTCGAGCCCCATCAGTCACCCAGTTTTTTTATTTTACGATTATCGGAAAGATTTCTCCCTATCCGAAAGATTCCTCTTAACAACCATTTAGCAACCACCCGGGGTCCTTTAACAGACCTTTAGTATGCTCTGTTCCCACTTTTATGAGATTATGCATGTGCCGGTTTTTAACAGGAAGCCTGCTGCTCCTGATTTCCGGTAACTTATTTTCGCAGGACTCTGCCCGCCGGGCTTTTCCCTCCTCGCGCAGAAATACCAGGCAATCTCCCGCCATCGGGCATTTTTATGGACGGATTGTAGATGCGAAAACCAACAAAGGGATGGACGGCGCATCGGTTCAACTCCTGATGAGCGTTTTAGATATGGCCAGACATAGCCGCAGGGATTCAGTGATCCGGGGTGCCATCACGCCCTCCAATGGGGATTTCAGTTTTGAGAACCTGCCGGTTTTCAGAAATTACCACCTCAGACTGACTGCCATCGGATATAAATCCATCGATCAGAAAATTACATTCAGTTTAAAAGAAGCGCAAAGTGCCGATCCGGAACAGCGGCTGGGCGCCGTTGACAGGGACCTGGGCAATATCAGGATGCAGGTGGATACCCAAAGCCTGCAGCAGGTGACGGTTACCGGATCCAGACCCCTGATACAATTAGGCATTGACCGGAAGATATATAACGTGGAAAAGGACATATCCGCTTCGGGCGGAACGGCCGTGGATGTCATGAGAAATATACCTTCCCTGGCAGTCGATATCGATGGAAATGTTACGCTTCGGAACAGTACGCCCACCATCTTCGTAGACGGCAGGCCCACCACGCTGACCCTGGACCAGATTCCTGCAGATGAAATAGAAAGCATTGAGATCATCACCAATCCCGGAGCAAAATTTGATGCATCTGGCGGCGTTTCCGGCATTCTGAATATCGTTATGAAAAAAAACCGCAAGCCGGGATATAACGGTTCGGTACGGGCAGGCGTTGCCAAAAGAGGCGGTTATAATGCGGGGGGAAATATCAATATCAAGCAAGGTAAAATCAATTTTTTCTCTAGTGTCGGTTACAATAACCGAAAAACAATTTCCCCGGGAACCACCGACCGCCTTACGTTTATTTCCTATCCGGAATACCAGCTTCACCAGGTGGACAGTAATGTAGCCAACAGTCAGTTCACATTCGCCCGTGCCGGCCTGGATTATTTTCTGGATAACCGCAATACCATTACTATTTCAGGCACCCTCGTGCATGGCATGTCCAAACCAACCACAAACAGCAGTCTCACCCAGGACACCCTTTATAAAAACGGATCATCCAACAGTTCCTTTACCCGGCGTTTCTCCAATACCAGCACAGAATTCAATAACAAATCCGGCATGCTGAGCTTTAAACATAATTTTCCCCGGTCCGGCGAAAACTGGACAGCTGATGCAAACTATACCCAGGGGCAGTCAAACAGCCTGAATCAGACCAGTTCGGAACTTTATGAAATACCCGGCGGACCACTTACGAGTATTTATAATCAACAACAAAATACATCCGGGAAAAATGAATTCATTACAGCGCAGACGGATTTCACCAATCCGTTCACCGAAAAATCAAAGCTGGAGACAGGTGCCCGGATGGCCGTTCGAAATATCAGCAACCTGAATAATTTCTACACCGCCGACAGTGGGGGGAATCTGTTGTATCAGCCCCTACTTTCATCCAATTACAGTTACCACGACCAGGTGCTGGCGGGATATATTCAGTATTCGAATACAGTCGGACGTCTGGGCATTCAAATGGGCCTCCGCGCTGAAAATTCGGCTTACCAGGGATCCAACAGCTATGCTGAAAAAGATGTGAACAGTCCGGACGGATTAAAAGACACCCTGGGCACTTTTAGCAATCAGTATCCCATCAGCCTGTTCCCCAGTATTTTTCTTACAGAAAAACTGCGCGATAATCAGGACCTGCAATTGAATTATACAAGGAGAATCGACCGGCCCGGATTTCTCCAGCTTTCGCCTTTTACAGACTATTCGGATTCCCTGAATCTGAGCCGCGGTAATCCCAACCTCAAACCGCAGTTTACAAATTCCCTGGAAATGGCTTACCAGTTAAATTATCAGAAAAACACCTTCCTGGCCACTGTATATTATAAGTATACTACCGATCTCATTACAAGGTACCAGACCAAGGAAATCAACCCACTGACTGACTCGGTGGTACTCGTCAATACCTATATCAATGCAAATTCGAGTTATATAGGGGGGCTGGAACTGATCGGAAGAAACAGCCTGACTTCCTGGTGGGACCTGACTACCAACCTGAATATCTATACATCAAAAATCAACGCCCCCGATTCCATTCATACGGCCCCGGCCAGTTACAGCTGGTTTGCCAAGATCAATACGACATTCAGGCTGCCCAAAAACCTGACTTTACAAATTACAGGGGACTATACTTCCAAAACTGTTTTGCCGCCCGGCGGAACAGCCGGCCAGGGAGGGGGTGGCAGGGGCGTTACCGTAAGTGGCAATTCACAGGGCTATTCCCTGCCAACCGGCGGGATGGATGCTTCCCTTAGATATGAATTCCTTAAAAATAAGGCAGCCAGCCTCACTTTCAGCATGTCTGATCTATTGGCCACCCGCCGATATGACGTATATATTAACTCAGCCTATTCCGACCAGCACAGCCTCCGTTACCGGGATCCCCAGTTCTTCCGGCTGCAGTTTAATTACCGCTTCGGCAAAGTGGATGTATCGCTTTTCAAACGAAAGAACAAACAGGAAGACCCGGAGAATCTTCAAAACAACACGGATAGTCCTATAAATTAATGAGTTAAGCAGGCATTCAGCCCCCGGCTGGCATTCAGGTCATTTTTTACTTTCAATGTTATACTGTAAAATTGCACGCCTTGAGGCAGGAATAACAATATTTGAAACAGTATGGCGAAGAATCTATTGATCGTGGAGTCCCCGGCTAAAGCGAAGACCATTGAAAGAATTCTGGGAGAAGATTTTGAGGTGAAAAGCTGTTATGGTCATATCCGCGACCTNGAGCGCGCCGACATGGGCATTGACCTGAATAATAATTATAAACCCCGCTATATCGTTCCGGAAGACAAGCAGAAAGTTGTCAAAGAATTAAAAAGCCTGGCCAAAAAATCCGGTGAAGTATGGCTGGCAACGGATGAGGACCGGGAAGGGGAAGCGATCAGCTGGCATCTGTGTGAAGTATTGGGCCTGGACCCGAAAACAACCAAACGGATTGTATTTCATGAGATTACCAAGCCTGCCATCGAATCGGCCGTTCGAAAGCCGAGAACGGTCGACATGCACCTGGTGAACGCACAGCAGGCCCGGCGTATACTGGACCGGATTGTAGGGTTTGAACTGAGCCCGGTGCTCTGGCGTAAAATGAGCATGAAGAATAACCTGAGTGCGGGCCGGGTGCAGAGTGTGGCTGTCCGGATCATTGCCGAAAGGGAACGAGAGATCAATGCATTTACCGCGCTGAGTACCTTCCGGATCGAAGCAAGTTTTTCGGCAAAAGACATATCGGATAAAAATGTCATATTTTCTGCCGAAGGCAAAAAATATACAGAAGAAAAAGACGCCGAAGCCTTTTTGCAGAGTTGTCTGAATGCTAAATATACAGTTACCGACATCCAGGTAAAACCCGGTAAAAAATCACCGGCCGCTCCCTTCACGACATCCACCCTCCAGCAGGAGGCTTCCCGCAAACTCGGTTATGGCGTGAGCCGTACCATGCTGCTCGCCCAGAAATTATATGAAAGCGGTAAGATCACCTACATGCGTACCGACAGTGTGAGCCTGAGTGAAACGGCAATGGAAAATCTCAGGTCGGAAATCAACAATAAATTCGGAACTCAGTATTACCAGAAACGCGCCTTCAAAAATAAAAATGAAAACGCCCAGGAAGCCCATGAAGCCATCCGGCCCACCTATATGGAGAACATGAGCGTGGAAGATGCGGACTGCCGCCGTTTATATGAACTGATATGGAAAAGGACCATGGCTTCCCAGATGGCAGATGCCGAACTGGAAAAAACGACTGCCGTGATTCAGATTTCAACCAATAAAGAAGAATTGAAAGCCAGCGGCGAGGTATTGAAATTCGACGGGTTCCTGAAAGTGTACCGGGAAGACCGCGATGATGATGATGCCCCGGAAGAAGAAAACCAGGAAGGTATGCTGCCTCCGCTCTCAGTCAGTCAGCAGCTGCCCCTGGTGGAAATGCGCGCCACGGAACGTTTCAGCCGGCCCCTGCCCCGGTATACAGAAGCTTCCCTGGTCAAAAAACTCGAAGAGCTCGGCATCGGAAGACCATCTACCTATGCCCCTACCATTTCAACCATCCTGAAAAGAGGGTATGTGGAAAAACGGGATAAAGAAGGGGTGATCCGGAATTTCAGGATCCTGAAACTGAAGGAAAATAGAATCAGCAAAATTTCCGAAAAGGAAACGACGGGTGCTGAGAAATCCAAATTATTTCCAACCGACCTGGGCCTCGTGGTTACGGATTTCCTCAAACAGTACTTTGATGATATCATGGATTATAATTTCACGGCGCGTATCGAAGCTGAGTTTGATGAAGTGGCCAACGGTAAAATTGAATGGAACCACATGATCGATGATTTTTATATCCCTTTTAAAAAAGATGTTGACAATACCATCGAAACAGCTGAACGGATCAGCGGGGAACGGGAGCTGGGCGTGGATCCGGCTTCCGGGAAAAAACTCATCGTACGCATGGGCCGGTACGGACCGATGGCGCAGATCGGCGAACAGAATGATGAAGAAAAACCCCGTTTCGCGAAATTAAAAAACACCCAGAGTATTGAGACCATCAGCCTTGGTGAAGCCTTGGAACTTTTCAAACTGCCGCGAAACCTGGGCCTTTTTGAAGGCAGTGATGTGGCAGTCAATATCGGGCGGTTTGGTCCTTATATCGCCCATGACAAGAAATTTTATTCACTCGGAAAAGAATTTGATCCCTATACGATCGGCTTTGACGAAGCCATGCCCATCATTGTGGAAAAAAGAGCCGCGAAAGAAAAAAGGACGATCAAGGTCTTCGAAAAGGAGAAGATTCAACTGCTTCGCGGACCCTACGGGCCCTATATCAAACAGGGCCTGCGCAATTATAAGATTCCCAAGGAAAAGCAGGATCACGTGGAATCGCTGGAACTGCCGGAAATAAAGGCCATCATTGAAGAAGTGAAAGCCAACCCGCCCAAAAGAGTTCCGAAGAAAAAGAAATCTTCATAAGATTTTTAAAAATCCTGCGTTATCCAATCAGTGCAGGCATAATCCGCACCGGAAATAAACATCCGGATTGGATTTGTGGATAAGATTGTCATTGCATTATTTTTAACTTCTGCGATATTCATCCCGCGTAACCCCGACTGTATATCGCCTGAAGAAAAAACATCCACCCCATGCAGGAATCCAGAGAAATCAAAGCCTTGCTTCATCTAATCGATGATCCGGATGAAGAAGTGTTCACTACAATCAGCGACCGCATCATCAGTTACGGACGGGGAATCATTCCCAACCTGGAATACCTGTGGGAAAATACCATGCAGGACTCCATCCAGGAAAGAATTGAAATGCTCATCCACCGGCTGCATTACCGGGACCTCACCGAAGATTTTCAAAGATGGAAAACCAGCAGCTATCACGACCTGCTTACCGCCAGCCTGCTCGTATCCAAATTTCAGTACCCGGATCTGGCTACCAGTCCGGTCCTGGAGGAAATTGAAAAGCTGCGCCGGAATATCTGGCTGGAGCTAAACAACTATCTAACCCCGCTGGAACAGGTAAATGTGCTCACCAGTATCCTGTATGGTTATTATAATCTGAAAGGAACCGAGGTCGGGTACCAGCATCCGGAGGAATTCCTGATTCATAAAGTGATCGAAACCAAAAGAGGAAACGCCATCATCAACGGCATCGTCTATCTGCTGCTGAGTGAACTGCTGGACATTCCGGTAAAAGCCATCAATATACCTCGCCAGTTTGTACTGGCTTATATAAAGCCGGAACTGGCCGATGAGGGAAATGAAAAAAAAGCGATCGAGCGCATCGAATTTTTCATTGATCCCATGAGCGGCCAGGTGTTCACCCATAAGGATGTTATGAATTATTTCAGCCGTATTGCCATTACACCTTCGGATATACATTTCAAACCCTCCGGCCATATCCGAATCATGCAGACGCTGCTGGAAGAATTCAGCAGGTGTTTCGACAATGAGTCGAACCTGTATAAAAAAACTGAACTACTCATGCTCTCCCGTATGCTCAGTGAATAGGACTCCGGGACGATCTATTTTTCTGTAGGGTGTGCACCGGCAATACCGTATATTGGATAAAATTCCCTTTACATGCCCGTTAAGAGCCGGCTCCGGTTTATGGTTATTTCCGTTTTTTGCTGCCTGATTTTTTCCCAGGTCAAAGCGCAGGTAAAAAAACGTAATCCCCGTCACAGGAAAACAGATAACCAGGTCCTGGATTTAAACAGCCACCTCTCCGATTCCATCCTCAGGGAAGCAGAGATCAAGGATACCACGGTTCCCTACATGGTGAACAAGATTGAAACCTATTCTTTCGGCCTGAACCGTGCCGAAAATTTTCTGGATCACGGCGCCGACACAACGGGCATGCTGGGCTCCTTATCCGGCCTGGAACGCAGGCTGAACTATTTTCATAACCGGCTTAACCGAAATGACAATCCAATGAACCTGCGCAGCCTGAACACAGCATACGTCATGCTGGGTGAGGCACGGGAAACGCTGGAGGACTGGGATCAGTCGCTGACTGTTTATATCGCTCATTTAAATAATACCCACCAGCAAATCCGGCTGGTAAAACACGACAGCAGTTTATTGAATGATTCACTGAACATCATCCTGCGTGGCCAGATGAGCGCCGTATATAGCCGTTCGCTTTCCCTGGATTCCATACTGCACAATTCCACGATAAAAATCAATACCCTTAGGAACCGTGTTTCCATAAACCTGTTACTGGTTAAAGACCTTCAGTCGGAAATAACAGACCGCCGGCAGGTGGTCACCCGCGCGATATGGGAGCAGGAAGAAGCTCCCTTTTTTAAATCCTGTGCCACAGATTATGATTCCACGCTTTCCGAAGTGGTACAGGACGGCCTGGTTCGTTCCGGACGCGTTATACGGATTTTTATGTCAAGCACCTGGGACACCCGGTCCATTAACCTGGGCATATGGCTCCTGCTCCTGATCTGGTTTCTGATCACCGGGCACCTGGTACGCAAAAAAACAGAACGTGAACATATCATCCATAATCTGACCTTCCTTAACAAATCGGCCGTTCTCTCCAGTCTCTTACTGCTCGTTACTTATGGCCCCTTCCTTTATGTAAGCGCCCCCGCAGCTTATGTTCATCTCAACGAATTGTTCCGCCTCCTATTATTATCTATCCTGCTTTCACCCTACCTCTCCAAACGGGGAAAGGCCGCCTGGATTAGCCTGGCAGTTATCTGGACCGTGTTTGCCATCGATGATATCCTACTGGATTCAGCCTATGGTGAAAGATGGGGGCTGATGGCAGTAGGCATATTCCTGGCCGTAATATGCATCTGGCTGTTACGCATGAATACAATCGTTTTTAAAAACCTGGAAAACCCGCGCGCACGCAAATGGGTTCTTGCGTTTACCCTGACGCAGATCTTATTTTCTATCGGCTGCAACCTGGCCGGACGGGTTACGATCAGTAAACTTTTGGCCTTCAGCTCGATTGACAGTCTGGTGCTGGCGGGCACACTGAATGTTTGCTGCACGATTCTCATTGATGCTGTTTATCTGCAATCTGAAGTTTTTCAGAACCGGTTTTTTGCTTTCCTGCAGTTTGTTGACCTGAAAAACAAAATGCGCAGGGTATTGTGGGTGGTGGCTGTTTTCGTTTGGATACTTTCCATACTTAGGAACCTAATGTTATATGACCGGGTCAGCAGCATCATTTTTTATTTCATCAATGAACCAAGAACCATCGGCAGTTTCACGTTCTCTTATGCCAGTGGAATTTTATTTATACTGATCATCTGGATTTCTTCTGTACTGTCCCAGTTTGTAAACTTCTTCTTTGACGAAAGGCATAATCCGGGGCCTCAGAAAAAGACCCGGCTGGGTTCGATCGCCCTGCTCGTGCGTATCGGCATATGGACCTCCGGTTTTCTCATCGCCGTTGCCGCAGCGGGTATCCCCATTAATAAAATCTCTATTCTGATCGGCGCCCTGGGCGTGGGTATTGGCTTCGGTTTGCAAAACCTGGTTAACAACCTCGTATCCGGAATTATCATAGCCTTCGAAAGGCCCATCCAGATCGGGGATATCATTGAAATCGGAGGGAAAACCGGAACCGTACAGGAAATCGGCGTAAGGTCCAGCCAGATCAATAACGGGGAAGGTGCCAATATCATCGTTCCTAACGGCGACCTATTATCCCAGCAACTGATCAACTGGACCGTACATAACCGCAACAAACGTGTGAAGATCCTGATCAGCGTTGCGTACCATTCTGATTTCCGGAAAGCGCGTGAACTGATCCTGGAAGAATTAAATAAAAATGAAAAGATCATGCGGGATCCCAAACCCGCCGTAACCGTTGACAATTTTGCAAATAATGCCGTCAATTATGAAGTTAAATTCTGGGTACCCGATATGTCGGATACAGGCACCATACGCAATGAGCTCATGCTCGAAATCATGGATGCATTTTTGAAAAATGCTATTGTGATTATTTAAATAATTTGGAAATTTGAAAATCTCACCTCTTTGTATAACAGGGTTATAATTTTCAAATTTCCAAATTGCTTTACCATCCCTTCCTGTATTCTCTTTTTACAAACTGATTGGCTTCATCAAAATTGGTGATCTTCATATTGGCAGCGTCCCACATCAGTTTTTTTCTTCCGGGGAATGATCTCTGAACCCTTCCGTTCACTGTTTTTTCAACTTTGATATTCCAGGTCCTGAGTGCCAGGTTACCCATCAGGATGGTTTCAGTTAAAGGGCCTGCATATTCAAAAGGAGAACTTACTTCATTTCGTCCGTAACCAGCCAGGCAGGCGTTTACCCATTGCACATAATGACCTTCCGGTACGCGTGCCAGCGTTTGCGGAACATTCACTTCTTTTGTCCGGGAAGTCGGTAGTAGTTTGGGGTCACTCCCATAGGTCCCGCACATGATTTTCCCCTTGGTGCCGATAATCAGCACTCCTCCGCCACCATTATCGCCGAACTGTTCGTCAGCGCCCAGTTCTTCCGGTCTTTCCGGAATGATACCACCATCCATCCAATGCATTTTCACATCCGGTTTCCCGTCCTTACCCGGAAATTTCAGGATGACGGAAGAAGCCGCCGGACAGCTTTCTGGAAAATAATCCGGCGTCCACATTTTNTCAAATAATGCCACCTGNCTGCATTCCACTTCAGAAGGATATCCCAGGCCTACCGTTTTAAATGCAGGATCTATCAGGTGACAACCCATATCGCCCAGTGCGCCTGTTCCAAAGGCCCAGAAGCCCCGCCAGCTGAAGGGTACATATTCTTTATGATAGGGCTCTTCCTTTGCCGGTCCCAGCCAGAGATCCCATTTGAGCTCATCCGGAATGGGGTCGTTGCTTTGGGGTGTTCCCGTTCCCTGAGGCCACACGGGGCGGTTGGTCCAAACCTGGATTTCCGTCGCATCTCCGATGATGCCCGCCTGATACCATTCCTGCATCGTACGCACGCCGTCTCCGGAAGCGCCCTGGTTCCCCATCTGCGTAACCACTTTATACCGTTTGGCAGCTTCCGTCAGCATCCGGGCTTCATAGATATCATGCGTAAGAGGTTTTTGTACGTAAACATGTTTCCCGAGTTGCATGGCCGCAATGGCTGCTACCGCATGACAATTATCCGGAATGGACACCGAAACCGCATCTATGGACTTATGCTCCTTTTCCAGCATCTCCCGGAAGTCGTAATATCTTTTTGCCTTGGGAAAACGGCTTAAGGATTTTTTTATCTGCCGGTCATCCACATCGCAGAGATAGGCAATATTGGCATTGGGGCTTTTTGAGAATTCAAATAAATCACTCTCTCCTTTCCCGCC
>WSSedB1CaDRAFT_10000425_pt1 | contig 18648 bp, 20 predicted proteins | sample WetSurSB1Cattail_FD_9460 | JGI IMG/M metagenome (IMG submission 9460)
GAATTTCCTCAGGACTGTGAAAAGGCCTTCAAAATGGGGGCTGGCTTTATGGCAGGAGTGAATAACAATGGAGTTAATTGAAGTAAATACCGAAAAATGTATTAAATGCGGGATTTGTATAGATGCCTGCCCAACCCGGGCTTTGGTTATGGGGAAGAACGGCCCGGAGGCAGGGCAGCCGCAGAACTGTAATATGTGTGGGCATTGTGTTGCCCTATGTCCACAAGCGGCAATTGACAATAAGAACGCACCTTTAGTGAAGCAAGCTGCGTTAAAAGAATTTCCGGTTTTAAATGCAGCAACGGCCCAACAGTTTCTTCGGTCACGCAGGTCCATACGCTGTTATCAGGATACCGCCGTTCCCCGAGCTGAATTATTAAAGTTAGTTGAAATTGCTCGATTTGCTCCTACTGCCAGTAACCGGCAGGGAATATCCTATACGATTATCGAAGATAAGGAAATTCTTAAAAAAGTTACTGCGGTAACGGTAGAATGGATGGAATCAGAAATTTTAAAGAAAACTATATCACACTGGAGTTTTCCTATCCATATTCGCGCTTATAGAGAAAAGGGCCTGGACAATATTTTGCACAATGCGCCGCATTTGATTTTAGCAACTGCATCAAATGATTTATTGAAGGGACGGGAGAACACTGTTTTTTCGCTTGCTTATCTTGAGCTTTTTGCGACTGCACTTGGATTAGGTTCCTGCTGGGCCGGGCTGATTGAAATGTGCATATTTGCCAAATATGAACCATTGCTGGAATTATTTAACATCCCGCAGGGCAAAGTAATAACGGGAGCGGTTATGGTTGGTTATCCGAAATATCGCTTTAAAAGGCTCGTAGACCGTAACCCCTTAGATGTGACTTGGCTGTGAAGGAAGCTGCGGCAAAGAAGAGCATCCCCATAAATCATTTTATTTCTACAATCGTATGACAATCACCATCCCCATGCAAAACATTGGTCAGCTGCTTAAACGCAATATTTTCGTTATAACTCTTGCGCATGTGAAGGTCCTGCTCACAGTAAATTAAACCAAGCTTTTCACCTTTTTTTTCTTTCCAAACTTCAGCAAACGGACAATAGGTTACCTTTTTTTCTAACTTATTTTCTTCATCACAAAGTTTTGTTGACTTCCAGGCCTTTCCCAGCGGCAAATCATAAAAGCGGGAAAGGTTCCTGACCGTTAAGGGCTCATGATGCTCTAAGACAATTTTTTTTACGGTCTCGCCTCGCTCTTTTCCATATTTTTCTATGGCCAGACGAATGGCTTCTTCTCCTTCTTTACCAAAAGCAGCCACCACTTCTTTACTCATATGGTAATAGAGCAGCGCAATCGTGCGTGCCATACCATCGATAATTTCCGAAACTTCTTCCTTTGTAAATACTTCTTGTGCCATCGCTATTTCCTCCCTCAGAGAATCATGAAAGAATTCCTGTCTCCGCAATCTGATCGGCTAAAATTTTACCGGTAATTGGTGCCAGGGCAATGCCATCTCCTTCATGACCCGTTGCCATAAATAAACCTGGCAGTTCTTTTACCGGCCCCAAAATCGGCAAACCATTTTCGGTTTTTGGACGTAATCCCGAAAATGAACGAATGACATTGATATTTTTAAGACCCGGCATGAGTTTCATGACATGACGAGCAATTTCCTGTATCCCTGCCAGAGTTGTCTCCTTATTTATACCGACAAATTCGCGTGTGCTGCCAATCAATAATTGTCCGTGCACCGTTTGTTCAATTACCGTCCCGACCCCTAACTTATGCTGCAATTTTGTCGGATCAAGAAGTTCCGGATGATGTTTCGCTGCTAAATAACAAGCACAAATCATGATGTGACGAACCGTCGGCGGAAAAGCTTCCGTAACCAGAATTTGACCTCGCCGTGGTATGATCTTCGGTTCATATCCATAACGTGCAGTCAACGAAGATGACCAGATGCCAGCCGCATTTACCACTGCTGCTGCCCGCATCTCTCCACGATTCGTTTTTATGCCGCAAACATTGCCTTGCTCTACCAGCAAGTCTTCAACTTTGGTATGTGGGAGAATCGTTCCGCCGTCTTTTACAACATCTTGCAGCAGCGCCCGCGTAACCGCAATAGGATTCACCTGTGCATCGGCATCACTGTAAATTGCCCCCCACAAATTTTTGCTCAGTACTGGCTCTAGCTTTCGTGCCTCATGTATGGTTAAAAGTTTAACCTGCAAACCAAAAGTTTCTTGTTCCAACATTGTTTTTTTCATAATCGCAGCCTGCTGTTCGTTCTCTAAAAGCACCAGACCGCCTTTTTCACGGTACTCAATATCATAAACCAGTTTTCGGCTTAATTCCTGATATAAAGTTCGGCTCTTCAGTGCTAATTCCAGCTTAGGCCCTGGCTGCTTGGACTGCATAATCACCGTACCTTCACAAGCACTGGATGTTTCCTTACCAAAATTATCTTTGTCAACCAAAATTGGCCAATAGCCTTTTTCCTTTAAAAAATAGGCTACCGAACTGCCAATAATACCGCCGCCAATCACAATAACCTCTTTTTTAGTCATTTTTACCCTCCTCAGCGGCCAATTGTGCTAAAGGTATTGGCCTGACTGGCATTCTAAAACGCGGCGGCAAAATTTCTTCAGGAGACGCACCTGTTTCCTCCGCAATAATTCTGGATATTTCTCTGCGGCAGCTCGTCCCCTGACAAGCTCCCATCCCTGCCCTGGTAGCCAGCTTCACATCTTTTACCGTGTTCGCTCCCTGACGTACGGCCAGGCGGATTTCCGTTTCCGTGATCTCCTCGCAACGGCAGACAATTCTCTTATCAGCTTCCCGTAAAGCCCGGAAAGAACGTATCGTATGCATGAATTTTTTTGGTACAGTTATACTGACCAATATCGTTCCATACGCAGCCGTCTCCCGGCGCACTTTTAGTACACGAGCCTTGGCTACCGCTGCCCCACTGCGGCTTACACCCATGACTATATCGCCTTCCTTAGGCAAAGGATAATATTCGTAAGGCAAGGTAATGACAGCTTCTGTTGCTGAATAAGATGCATCTACAATAAAAATAGCCAACCCTGGGCATTGTGCTGCACACAGCCCGCAGCCCACACAACGATCTGCCTGGAGCCTCGGCACTGCTGTAATGTTATCACCAATGATGATTGCCTGATGCGGACAAGATTTTTCGCAAGGGTTGCAGGGAATATCCTGTATGCATTCAATAACGGCAACCGGCCCTTTGGCAAAGCGCTCTGCCGCAGGCAAAACGGAAGCGGTTTCAGCTTGACTTAAACAGCCGTCATAGATCAATCCGCACTTCATCGAATTCTCCCTTCATTTTGGTAAAAATTTTTATTTTTTCTGTTTGACGAATATGTCCAAAACTTCCCGAGCGCAAAGTTTCTAAACGTTGATAAATTAATTTTTTTTCACGATCTTTTTCTTCCGTGCTGCAAAATCCCAGCTCTTGTGCAGCCGCTATACCGGCCATACTTCCTTCTTCCATCGCCGTACTGGCTTCTTCAATACCCGCAATATCTCCCGCAATAAAAAAATCTTCCACAGAAGTTTTCATATCCGCATCATGCAAAGGAATAAATCCGCCTAACGCAGCAGAATTCCCAAACGCACAGCCCCGAATCCAGGCAAGTTCTGCCAACGGCGTAAGACCTGCTGCAACGGCAACAGCCGCAACATTTTCCTGCCAGGCTGTTTCCGGAAGAAGCTTTTGCCTTTCATCCAGGTGTGCCAGAGTAGCCGTTTCTACACGATTCCTGCCCGCAGCAGCAAGAATGGTGGTACGCAGTAAAACAGGTACACCGGCACGTCGTAATTTGGCCGCATGCACGCCATAGCCGCGAATGCTATCACTGGCTTCAACAACAGCAGCTACCTGGATTCCGGCCTGCAGCATCTGGTAGGCTACAATGAGACCTACATTGCCGCTGCCAACAATAAGGATTCTCCTGCCAGGAGATACACGATGTAAATTAACCATAGTCTGTAAAGCGCCAGCCCCTAAAACCCCCGGCAAAGTACTGCCTGAAAAAGAAATGGCATTTTCTGTTGCACCTGTTGCCAAAATGATTTTCTTTGCATGTATCTCATGTGTGTTTTTTTCATGCAATACGGCCAAAGTATGGTCAGTAATCCCCCAGACTGCGCTGCTGAGCCAGAATTCAACGCCCAGACATTTCGCACTATCCATCAGTTCCTGGCCAATAAGAAAGCCGCGTTGTCCTGCCAGATGAACAGAAGAACCAAAAAACTTATGTATTTGTTTAAACAGCTGTCCTCCCGGATAAGGGTTTTCATCAACGATGATAACCCGAGCGCCCCTTTTACCAAGCTCGATTGCCGCACGCAGTCCTGCCGGGCCAGCTCCGATAATGGCAGCATCATACAATTCACTCATTTTCTCGCTCCTCAACCATTAAATTTGACTGTATATGCATCCCTTCCCGGACAAGAGTATTGCATGCCTTTACATTGGGTTCACCATCCACATTGACCATACAGTCACTGCACTTACCAATCGCACAAAACACACCTCGAGGTGCCCCATAGCGGGGCGTACGGCGAAAAGCGAAGTATTCATTAGCCCATAATGCGCTGGCAATGGTTTCTCCTGGTAAAGCTTTAAGTATCTGTCCATCAAAAAAAAAGGGTATTTCTTTTTGGACAGCTAATGTTCCTAAAATTGGATGTTCCAAAATTCGCATATCATTTTCACCTTTCTTTTATAAAACTCCTATACCTCCATCTGTACGGGGTTCTGTGGCACCGAGCAGAACGCCATGTGCATCCCTGAAAATTGCCTGTCCTCTGCCAAAAGTCGTATCATCCGGCGAGCAAATTTCTATTTCATGCCCCTTTTTTTGCAAAGCTGCAAGCAAGGCTGTTGGAAAATGGTGCTCTACTTTTATTTTTTTCTCCATAATCCATTGCCATCTTGGCGCATCCAGTGCAGCCTGCGGATTATCATGCATGTCAAGCAAGTTTGTCAGAAACTGGACATGTGCCTGCGGCTGCACATAACCACCCATAATGCCAAATGGACCAACCGCTTCGTTGTTTTGCGTAATAAAACCCGGGATAATCGTATGATAGGTACGTTTTCCTGGCCGTAAGACATTGCTTGCGCCTTCATCCAAGGAAAAGGAATTTCCACGATTTTGCAAGCTGATTCCGGTTCCAGGAATGACGACTCCTGAACCAAAACCAGCAAAATTACTCTGAATAAACGATACCATATTACCCTCGCCATCCGCGGCCGCCAGATAGACCGTACCGCCAGCCGGCAGATTTCCTGGTGCGGGTAAGGCAGCCTTCGCCCCAATTTCCTGACGTCGTTTCCTGGCATAGGATTCAGATAAGAGCCAATCGACAGGGACTTTCATCGAGCGGGGATCGGTAATGTGTGCTAAGCCGTCCGTCAAAGCCAGTTTTATCGCCTCTATTTGCAAATGCAATCGCTCGGGTGCCGGCTTGTCTGCCAAAGAAAATGGCCGAAGGATATTCAATGCCATCAATACAACAAGACCCTGCCCATTCGGCGGCAATTCCCATATATCAAATCCCCGATATTCGGTCCGTACCGGATCAACCCACGCAGGAGCAAAGCTGCATAAATCCTTTTTGGTCAAATAGCCGCCATGCGCGGTAACAAAAGCCTCTATTTTTTCAGCCAGCTCACCTTCATAAAATGCACGTGCTTCCGTTTCTGCAATAAGCTGCAAGGTTTTGGCATGATCCGGCGATCTCCATAATTCTCCAGCTGCCGGAGTCTTGCCCCCAGGTGCAAAAATATGGAACCACTCTGCCATTTCCGGTAAGTTTTCTTTTTGGTATACAGCCATGGCTTGTTTCCATAAATGACTGATTACTGGCGAAACCGGATAGCCATCTTGTGCATAAAAAATAGCCGGAGCTAAAAGTTCCGCAAAAGACAAGCGTCCAAATCGCTTGGACAAGGCCGCCCATGCGGCTGGTGCACCTGGTACCGTAACAGGCAAAACACCAAATTTCGGGACCTTATGGCAGCCGCGCTCCTGCAAAGCCTCCCGGGAAATTCCGAATGGTGCAGGGCCGCTGGAATTGAGCCCATATATTTTTTTGTCCTTATAGACAATCGCAAAAGCATCGCTTCCAATGCCATTACCTGTTGGTTCTACTACAGTTAAACAAGCGGCTGTCGCAATGGCCGCATCAATTGCATTTCCTCCACGACGCAGCATTTCCAAACCAGCCTGCGCGGCCAAAGGCTGTGATGAAGCTACCATTCCTTTGCGTCCATAAACCAAACGCCGCTGCGAAGTATATGGATAACTTAATGGATCAAAATTCATGTTGTCACCTCAAAAATTTAAAATTCCTATACCAAAGCCGCATTTTTCACCCATTGTAAGCGTTCAACACCAGTATCTTCCGGCAGGGTACAATCCGCACCCAGGATAAGCCCCCGGGCACCGTTTTTCCGAACCAGGTGTTGCGTAAAACATTCAATTTCCTGCCTGGTTCCCTGGTGAAGAATTCCCTCCGGACGGCAGTCAAAACCGCCCATGACGGCTGATGTACGAAAAAGTTTACGGCCTTCTGCCAAATCAATTTGCTCGATTTTCGTTGCCCAGTTAAATACCGCAGCCGGGTAATCCGCCCATAAATGCAACGGGTTTTTTACACCGTCATTGCCGCAGCAATGCAGAATGTTATAGTCAGACAAAGTATTTAATGTTTCTAAAACCTGCCGTTCCGCAGGCATAATATAATTTTTATAATCCGTTGTACAAAATTTTCCCTGCGGATTTTTTACACAAAAATAGATGCCATCACAGCCGCTTTCTTTTCGTATGCGTTTGGCCAGCACGATTGTATCTTCCGCCAATGTATGCATAATCGCGGTAAAGCTTTCCTTCGACTGAGCAAAAAGGGCAAAAAACTTCTCTCTGCCAATGCAATGAAGCAGCAGCATGGCCGGTGAAAAAATATTATAAAAGACACTTCGATCGGTCGAAAACCCAACAATTTCTTTCGCAAAAGCAACTTGTTCATCCATCCAGGGATGATACGCCCCCAAAGGTTGTAAATATTTAAGATCAAACACATTCCCGCGGAGCAAATCTTCATGCGGATATAAAAAATAACCATCTGTCATAATTTTTACGAGATCTGGCTCTGCTTGTTGAATAAACTTCTGATGCCGGATCAGGCTTTTGTGCATTAAGCGCGGATTAGACAAGCCTCTTTTATACTCTTCCTGTCGCAGAAAATGCCAACAAAAACCAACCGGAATCCTGTCTACGCTCTCTCCCCGCATAGCTTTAAAAACAAGTTCCTTTGGTGTCATGGTTCTCCTCCTAAATCGTATAAGTATATTCCGGCAAAATCCTTCGTAAAAACTGCTTGGTTCGTTCCTCTTTAGGATTCGAAAATATTTCCCTCGGTGAACCTTCCTCAACAATGACGCCCTGATCCATAAAAATCACACGGTTTGCTACGTCCTGTGCAAAGGACATCTCATGGGTTACTACCAGCATCGTTGTTCCTTCACGCGCAATCTTCTTCATGACCCCAAGTACTTCACCAATAAGCTCCGGGTCCAGCGCGGACGTAGGTTCATCAAAAAGAATAATATCCGGATTCAGCGCAACCGCGCGCGCGATTCCCACCCGCTGCTGCTGCCCACCGGATAACTGTTGGGGATAATAATCATACCGATCCGAAAGCCCCACTTTGTTCAAAGCCTTACGGCCAATTTCTTCAGCCATTTCACGTGGCATTTTCCGCCCCACCGTTAAACCCAGCGTCACATTTTCCAGTGCCGTTTTATTATGAAACAGATTATAATTTTGGAAAACAAAGCCCAATTTTTTTCTAACCGATTGGATTTCTTTCTTACCGGCCTGATGCAGATCAAGGTCCACCTCGCCGAAAGAAGCTTTCCCTTGATCGGCTTTTTCCAAAAAATTGATACAACGTAAAAGCGTGGTTTTCCCCGAACCGCTCGCTCCGAGAATAACAACCACATCGCCTTTATCAATGCTTAAATCAATCCCTTTCAACACTTCGTTTTTACCAAAAGATTTATGTACATTCTTTATCCTTAACATTCGATCACCTTATTTACGCAGTTCCAAACTTATAAAACCGCAATTTTTTTTCGTAATGCTTAAAACCGTACTCTACCAGGCTGCAAAGCAGCAAATAGACCAAAAAAATGGCAATATAAGCTTCCACATAATTGTAATTTGCATTGGCTGCCACCTTCGCCCGCAGGGTGATTTCCTGTAAGGACATCGCATACCCTAAAGAAGTCGCTTTAATCAGGTTGGTTGTTGCATTGCACAAATTCGGCATGGCCACAACCAACAGCTGCGGGATAATGATTTCCCGGTAAGCCTGAAAAGTACTCAAACCAACACTATAAGCAGCTTCTAATTGTTCACGATGCACGGCAATCAAGGCCGAACGAAAAATTTCCGATAAAATTGCAATACTATTTAATGAAAATACGATAAAGGCATACCAGATGGGATTTAATTTATAAATGTCCGTATCCCATTGCAGCAGCACAAAAAACGATTTTAATAATACCGGTATACTGCTATAAACAATAAAGATTTGTACAATCATCGGCGTTCCACGAACAAAAGAAACGTAGACTCCGATAATTTTATTCCAAAAACGACTTTTATCAAGTCGAAAAATCGCAAAGATAAAACCAACCGGTATGGAAACTCCCAAAGAAATCAACGTAACTAAAAGTGTAATTGGTACTCCGGATAACGCAATAAAAAAATCATCCAATAAGAATTCATAATCCAGCATATTTTTGCCTCACTCCATGCTCAACTTAACAGCAAGCGTTTTCCTTTACTAAAAATGTGCGCAATACGGTAAAACACCTTCTGTACACCCAAAGAAATCATCCAATAAATGAACGCCAAAGACAAATAAACTTCCAATGCATGTGAATTATAATTGCCGGCAATAATCAGATTGGCTTTACCGGTAAGATCAATCAAGCCAATGGTATACGCCAAGGCGCCTTCTTTGATCAGACTGATTAACGCATTTTCAATATTCGGCAAGGCAACTACCAAAGCTTGCGGAAAAACAATATGCCAATACGCCTGAAGCTGTGTCAGGCCAATCGTATAAGCTGCTTCCATTTGCCCAGGGTCAACCGCTTCATAAGCTGTACGAAAAGCTTCACACATATTGTTGGAAAACTGCAGGGAAAAAGCAATCAAAACAAAAACACTTTTATCCACAGCATCCAAAGAAATATTAAAGATTGAAAGCACCAGTGGGATTCCATAATATGACATAAACAATAATACGATGGACGGCGTACAGCGCAGAGCCGTTGTATAGGCCGCAGCTATTTTCTGCAGCACTTGGTAAGGGCTCAACTTGGCAACAGCAAAAAGCAGTCCTAAGATTGTGCCCCAAAAAGCAGCAATCACCGTAATCCAGAAAGTTATTTCAATATAAGGTAATAAAAGAGGAATTGATGTGACAATATATGCCACATCAAAATATTTTTCCATATACAAAACCACCTTTTAGCGATTTGCAGTATCCAAAACTTCAAACAAATCTCTTCCATAGAATTTTTTGCTGAGCTCGTTCAGTTTCTTATCTGCTTTCAGCTGTTTAATCGCTGTATCATAATCATCTGCAAATTTTTGTTCATTTTTATTGAATAATGCCCAGGTTTTGATTACCGTAAATTCATTGTAAACCAGATCATTTGCTAAATTATGGTACGGCCCGCTTTCCGACAAAACCAAATTTTTGAATCGGCCTTCCAATTCAACACCACCGTCAACCCGGCCTTCATTGACCCATTGTTCTACATCGACCGTAAAGGAATCACCCGCTTGCAATTTAACTGGATTATTCGGATTGGCCTTGTTATATTCGTCAATAATCGTATATTGCGCATTATTGGCAGCAATCGGTGCCAGCGTAAGTCCGGCAGCAGCAAAATCAGCCAAAGATTTTATATTGGCATGTTCTTTTTTCAAAACTAATCCCGTGCTGCTCAATCCCTGAAATTCTTTTGGATAAAGGAATTTCTTCGTACGTTCTTCTGTCCAAAAAACATTTTTTACGCCAACCTGATATTTCCCTTGTGCTAAACCTAAAAGCAGATCATCACTGGTAGTGCCGATAAATTCAAATTCATACTGTGGCAATAACTGATTTACAAGTTTCATGACTTCGACATCATAGCCAGTAGCATTGCCATTTTCATCCTTATAAGTAATCGGTTTTGACGACTGGTCGTAGGCAACTTTGATTTTAATTTTCTCTTTATTACTGCTGCCATCAGCGCTTCCTGAATCAGCTGTTTTAGATAAACCACAACCGGCAACAATTCCTGCCATAAAAATACCTAACACCATAAAACCAATTACCTTTTTCCACACTTTTAAAACAGACTTCACTTTCAAATAAATTCCTCCTCTTTGCTCTGTACAAGCTTTTTCCTGTCATTTGCAAATATATTTAAAACAAAAAGGCTGAACCATAAAAACGGTTTCAATAAAAAAATCTCTCCCACACGAGCAGACCGTGTGGAAAACATTTTTCAAACCCGTTTTTATAGCTCAGCCTTCATTTTTATGATCAGCTGTTCTAAATACATTTTTCAATAAGGTAACACCAAAAACTAATCTTCGGTTTTTCCAATCAATTAATCCTATAGATTTTATATACTATATGATATATTACGTTATGGTTTGTTGTCAATAATAAAGAAATTTAAGAAAACTACACAACATGACAAAATTTTTATGTACTGCAAATATTTTATTTTATCTGCAATTTTTTAAATTGACTCTATTTTTCCCACATGTTAAGATAACCTCATAAAACGTGGTGTGCTGCTATGCTTTTTCTGCTCACCTGTAAGAATACGGAGGATATTTTCGATGCATACAACCAGAACCTTCATGTTATTATCTGTTTTTTTCTCTATCGTACTGCTTATGAGCGGCTGCAGCAGTAATACTGCGGAAAAAACGAGTTCCGCAAAAACGCAGACCTATACCATCACAGACCAGATGGGGCGTACCGTCACGCTGCCGGAAAAAATCAACCGCATTGTCTGCCTGCAGCACCATTCACTTGACATACTCGCAGAACTTCAGGCACAGGATAAGGTAGTCGGCGTCATGAACGACTGGGATAATCTGCTGGATTCTTCCTTTGCGAAAATCCTGCCGGGTATTGAAAATATGCCGCAGCCAGGCTCGTTGAAAGATGCCAGCATTGAAGAAATCGCTGCCCTGAAGCCGGATGTCGTGATTGTCTCCAATCAGATGCCAAAAGAAACCGTCGACAAGCTTGAAGCCATGGGCATTCCGGTCGTTGCCATCACAATGTATGTGGCTGACAAAGAACAGGCCTCTACAATACATCCCGAGCTCACGGGTCCAGATGAAGCTTATACGGAAGGGCTCCGGCAAGCCATCCAGATTCTCGGAAAAATTGCCGGCAAAGAACAAAAAGCGGATGCCCTCTGGCAATATGTCATGAAAAATCGGCAGATCGTATCCGACCATCTCGCCGCTGTCCCGGAAGAAAAACGCATTCGTGTCTACATGGCCAATGAAAACATGTATACCTATGGAACCGGTAAGTACGTAGGCTCTGCCATGGCCCGCGCCGGCGCTAAGAACGTAGCCGAGGCTCTGCATGGCTACAAGCAGGTGACTCCGGAGCAGGTTGCTGCCTGGAACCCGGATGTTATTTTTGTACAAAGCCGTTATGCCTCTATCCTGGAGCAGATCAAGACAAGCCCTGCCTGGTCGGAAATCAACGCCGTAAAAAGTGGGCGCCTGTACATGGCTCCGGACTACACAAAGCCTTGGGGCAACCCGACTCCGGAATCTATTGCGCTTGGTGAGGTATGGCTGGCAAAGACGCTCTACCCCGAAGCCTTCCAGGACATTGATATGGAGGCGCTGGTGGAGGACTTCTACCATACCTTTTATGGCATAAGCTATACAAGCTGAGGCCCATGAAAGGTAAAGGTGGTACCAACAATGCTGGACACAATAAACCGTCATTTCCGTCTTTTTGAACTTTTGCTCTTTCTGCTTCTCTGTCTCATTTTCCTCGTATCTTTGTCCGTGGGCAAATATTCCGCTTCCCTGCCGAAGGTATTTTCCATCCTGCTCTCGCCTGTCGTTCCTATGGATAGCAGCTGGACTAAGCTCGATGAGAACATCATTCTGCAGGTACGGTTGCCGCGCGCGGTTGCCGCTGTATTCGTCGGTGCGAGCCTGGCCTGTGCCGGCGCCGTCTTTCAAGGTATTTTCCGCAACCCGCTGGCCTCGCCCTACACGCTGGGCGTTTCAAATGGCGCAGGTTTTGGCGCCGCACTGGCGATTCTGCTGAGCAATTCTTCTACCGCCATACAGCTTTCCGCCATGCTCTTCGCTTTTTTAGCGGTTCTGCTGGTTCTCAGGCTCGGAAAGCATGCCAAAAACTCCACGGTCACGCTGATTTTGGCCGGCGTTATCGTCGGGAGTCTCTTTGCAGCGCTCGTGTCGCTCATCAAATTCATGGCAGACCCCTTCGACAAGCTTCCGGCAATCGTCTTCTGGCTTATGGGAAGCCTGGCCGCCGTGAATCTTTCCTCGCTGCTGTTCGCACTGCCGTTGCTTTTAAGCGTTTTCCTGCTGCTCATCCTTTACAGCTGGCGCCTCAACATCCTGAGCATCGGGGACGCAGAAGCCCGTTCCTATGGTGTCGATGTGAAGCGCAGCCGTACCGTTGTGATTATCTGCTGCAGTATGCTCGCTGCGGTATCGGTCGCTCTGGCTGGTGTCATCGGCTGGATTGGGCTGGTGATTCCGCATCTCAGCCGTGTTTTCACCGGACCGGATTTTCGCCGTCTGCTGCCAGTATCCCTCATGCTCGGCGGCATGTATTTGCTCATCATTGACGATTTCTGCCGGCTCATAGGCAGTGCAGAAATCCCGCTCGGCGTTGTCACCGCACTGCTCGGTACCCCGGTATTTGCTTATTTCATGCTGAAAGAAAAGGTGAAATGGTAATATGGAACTCACCGTCAAAAATCTCTGTTTTGCCTATCAAAAAAATCATCCTGTGTTTACGGACATTTCCTTCAACGTATCGACTCCTGAGATCTTCTGCATTCTGGGAGCGAACGGCGCCGGGAAAAGCACTTTGCTCAAATGCCTGGCAAACCAGCATGCTGCCTCATCCGGCCAGATTTTCTATGACGAGCAGCTTCTCCACAGCTTTTCCATGCGGGAGCTTGCCAAAAAAATTGCTTATATCCCACAAACGCATGCCCCGGCCTTCCCTTTTTCCGTGCTGGATATTGTCATGATGGGACGAGCCGCTTACCTGGGAAGCTTTTCCTCTCCAGGTAACAGAGAGAAAAAACTCGCAGAAGAAAAACTCGCGTTGCTGGGTATTGAACAACTGGCGGGCAAGAGCTACACAGATATATCCGGCGGTGAACGCCAGCTCGTCATGCTGGCCTCTGCACTCGCGCAGGAACCACAGATGTTGTTGCTGGATGAACCTACAGCCCATCTCGATTTTGGCCGCCAGTATCGCTTTCTCGACATCCTGCACCTGCTAAAGAAACAAGGCATTGGCATTCTCATGACTTCGCATTTTCCTGACCATGCCTTAAGAGCCGCAGATACGACGGCCATCCTGAAGGACGGCACTTTTGCCCATATCGGCCCTTCCGCCGATGTCGTAACCAGTGAAAATCTGACAGCATTGTACAACGTCCCCATACAGGTCATATCCCTGCCCGAATATGACCAAAAAATATGTCTGCCGGAAGGAGCCCTATCATGAACGAACGCATACAACAGTATTGGTCTGCCCGCGCACAGGAATTCAGCAGGCAGCGCATGCTCGAATACGATTCTTTGTTAAAGACGATGTACGACGAAATCATATCGCCCTGTATACCTGCACAGGCCGTCACAGCCCTTGATATCGGCACGGGCGCGGGATTTTTTGCCATGCTTTTTGCCGAACGCGGACTCCGCGTCGATGCCATCGATTATTCGGAGGCCATGCTCTGCGAAGCAAAGGCAAACGCCGCCAAACGTTCTCTTGCTATCAATTTTACACAAATGGACGCGCAAAAGCTGGCCTTCCCTGCCGACACCTTCGATTTTATTTTCACACGTAATGTCACCTGGACCCTGGAAGATCCCGCTGCCATGTACCAGGAAACCGCCCGCGTACTCAAAAAAGGCGGCGTATTGGTAAACATTGACGCGAACTATGGCAAGGCTTTTTTCGAGGCAGATCTGGCAGGTGAGGTTCCCACGCATCCCACCCAAGCCCCGGAACTGCTGCGTGAACGCAACGCCATGACCCGGCAGCTCTATATCTCCAGCAAAGAACGCCCGCAATGGGATATCGATTGTCTGAGCGAACTTGGTTTTGCTATCACAGCAGTAGATACCTCACTCGATGACCGTCTGCAGTGCAGCTATCACCGCGCGACCATAGCAGCCTCCCAAACACGTCAGGCTCCCATGTTCCTCATCGCAGTGAAAAAAGACTAACACATCCGTTACCATAAACCTCACCAATATTAGTCCATGTATCTTTTTCCCCAAAGACATAAGGCTGTCAAAATATCTCTGAGGGATTCTCCCTTAGCCGTCGCTTCATATTCAACTTTTGGCGGAACCGTCGGATAAGGAATTCTCACGATCATATGATCCAGTTCCAGACATTTCAATTCGTGCGATAAAATCTTATGACTGATATGGGGAATTTCCCTTTTCAGCTTTCCATAACGTATCCGTGCTTCCTGCAGGATATTCCAAAGAATGATTGCGCGCCATTTACTGCCAATAACCGTCATAGCAAATCCCAGCGAGCAATGAAAATCCCTGCGGCGTTCCTCTAAACGATAAAATTCCAATGAAAAATCATCTGTGCTCATAAATATATCCTCTCTGGCCTATACACACAAAACGGTAAGTATCTAACCGAAAAGTGCCGTCTTCTCTTATTTTCACACTCGTATTATAATTCTTGTCAGGGAATATAACAATAAGCAACAGGAGGAAAAACCATGCGTACATACCAATGTTATCAGGTAGACTCCTTTACAAGGGAAAAATTTTCCGGCAATCCTGCCGGTGTGGTGCTCGACGCCACCGGTCTGCAGGACACCGAAATGCAAAAAATCGCTCGGGAATTCAACAATTCTGAGACCGCCTTCCTGTTTCCCACGCAGGAACAAACACATGATGTTGCCATACGTTTCTTTACACCGCTGCAGGAAGTTCCGATCTGCGGACATGCTACGATTGCTGCCCATTATGTCCGTGCCCGTGAACTAGGGCTGGGCAGACAGTGCATCCGGCAAAAAACCAAAGCAGGAATCCTGCCCGTGGATATTCTGCCTGAAGGTGACGATTACCATATCCAAATGACCCAGGGCGCTATCGAATTCGGCAGCATACTATCGGGACAAACCATGGCACAATTGCTATGCGCTTTGGGCATACAACCGGAGGATCTGATTTCTCCATCTGCGTTGCCAATCCAGATTGTCTCCACTGGTCACTCAAAGGTCATGGTCGGCATCCGGAGCAGGAAACTCTTAGACACATTGCAGCCCGGGCTGGAAGCCTTGGCACAGATCAGCCGGCAAATCGGCTGCAATGGTTTTTATGTCTTTACCCTGCACCCCGATTCGGATATTCTGGTTCATGGGCGCATGTTCGCACCCGCTATCGGCATCGCCGAGGACCCCGTAACAGGCAACGCCAATGGTCCTTTAGGTGCCTATCTGGTGCGTTACGAATATGCCCCCGCCGAAGATGCTCGATTCCGTTTTACCGCCAGACAGGGCGAGGCCATCGGCCGGGCCGGAACAGTCAAAGTCGAAGTATCCGTCAAAGACCGCATCCCCCAAAAAGTCTGCATTTCCGGAAACGCTGTCATCGTCTTCCATACAGAGCTCCATTTGGATGATAAATAAAATGATTTCGCAGCAAGGAGGCGCAGCATGCCGGTAAATTCCTTTGAAAATTATCCTATGAGCTGGCATCCCCAAATAGAAAAACACGCCGCGTCTCTTTATAAGAGCCTGGCCTTACAACTGGAAAACGACATCCGCCGGGGTATACTCCGCCCGGGTACAAAACTGCCGCCACAACGTGAGCTCGCAGACTATCTCGATGTCAACCTGAGCACCATCACCAAGGCGTTCAAGCTCTGCACGCTCAAGGGGCTCCTGCACGCGACAGTTGGCAGCGGCACCTGTGTATCCTACGACGCGCTCAGTAATATGTATCTCTGGCCCGATGAATGGAAAAATCCCCATATCATTTCCCTCGGGGCCACCCGCCCCGACAATGTGTCCTATGAGCCAGTGCGCGAACAGCTCACTGCTATGTTGTCCGAGCCCGGATACGCCAAATGGCTCGACTATGGCACCGAAGCAGACATGCTCTGGCACCGTAAGGCGGGTGCCATGTTCATCGAACGGGAAGGATTCTCCGTCTCGCCAAGGGATGTGTTCCTGACCAGCGGCGGACAAAATGCGCTCACAGCTGCCCTGCTCGCCAGCTGTGCACGTGGAGACGCTCTCGGCGCAGATCCCGAAACCTATCCGGGGCTTAAAACAGCGGCCGCTATGCTTGGTATCCGGCTCGTTCCTATCCCGCACTGCAAAAATGAAATGGACGAGGACGCTCTGGACTATGCCTGCCGGACATCGCATCTGAAAGGTCTGTATCTCATGCCCCAAAGCCAGAATCCGACCACACATACCATGTGCTGCGCCGCCAAAGAGCGCATCGCACGGCTGGCGCGGAAATACAAGCTGAAAATCATCGAAGACGCCTCCTACAATCTCCTATGCCAGCAAATAGAACCGCCGCTCGCCAGTCTTCTGCCTGCGCAGACCTTTTTCATCGCAGGCCTCTCCAAGGCCATCGCGCCGGGGCTCCGGCTGGCATATATGCACGTTCCACCGCCCTATCACGATACAGTCACCAGCGCTCTGTACAATACCTCGGTAACTGTATCGCCGCTCATGAGCGAACTGGCCGCACGTTTGATTGTATCAGGCACAGCCTGGGAAATCGTCGCCGACCACCAAAAAGAGACGCGACTGAGAAGCCAGCTCGTCAAAAAATATCTTGCTTCCTTCTCATGTGACGGGGAAGATACCGCTATATTCCGCTGGCTGCATCTACCAAAAAAAGGTCCCAGAAGCAGCCTATTTGAACGTGAAGCTCTCTCCCGCGGCGTACAAGTCTACGGTGCCGAACGCTTTGCTCTCGGCACCACCTCGCCTGCCCATGCCGTGCGCATCGCTATAACGGCGCCAAGGACACACGCGGAGCTTGTACAGGGACTCCTTATCCTGAAAAAACTACTCGATGAATACTGCACAGAATAATTGTACGCCATACAATATAAGTATTGTATGGCGTACTTTCCTATGCTACACTACGAATATAGCACAAAAAATCAGGAAAAGAGCTGCTGCAAATGAAAACGATTGGCCTGCTGAGTACAGCAATCCATGCCGCTGCAGCCGTACAGGCTGCCTTGCAGGAAGAACCATAAAAAGGAAGTGTTGTTTATGACGGAAGAAGAAAAAATCTTTGCCGGCCGTATTTTTTTCGCTGGCAACCCGGAACTTTTAGCAATCAAGCACAAAGCCCATACTGCCTGCCAACGCTTCAATGCCATGGACGAATACGACCCGGGGCGGGCAGAAATTCTCGCTGAAATCCTCGGTTCCTTAGGCAGATATTGCCGCTTCCAGGGACCTGTCCAGTTCAACTATGGCTGTCATACCTTTATCGGTGATAACTTTTTTGCGAACTTCAATCTGACGGTTATGGATGATGCGCGTATCTTCCTGGGGAACAACATCGCCTGCGGCCCAAATGTCTCACTGCTCGCAACTACGCACCCGCTGCTTGCACAGGAACGTCTGGGGCTTGATGACGAGGGGAATCGTACAATGTTCGCAGAGTATGCCGAAGAAATCCATATTGAGGACAATGTCTGGCTGGCCGCCAATGTCAGCGTACTTGGCGGCACACATATCGGCACAGGCACGGTAATCGGCGCCGGCAGCGTCGTAACGAAGGATATACCCGCTGGCTGGCTCGCAGCCGGTGTCCCCTGCCGTCCGCTGCGGCCGATTACCGAAAAGGATACCAAGAAGGGCCTCTTCCTGCCGGAGGACGAGGAACGTTTCCGTTACAATCTCCGGTAACCGCAAACCCATCCCAATATGCAGAATCATTCTATGACAATCGCAGCAATGCCATACAACGCAAAAAAACAGCCATACAGAAAAGCCCGGTATCTTCAACAGAAGGCCGGGCTTTTGCCGCAGGACTGACACCATGTTCATTCACGATGCTTCATGGAATAGTTATAAGAAAAAATCTGCCCGCCAAGGAGTCCTAAAAGAACCACCTGCGTCGAAACACCGGCAGCCCATCATACGAAGTACTTCCCGGCGACTTGCTGTAAAAAATACAACACGATGGAGACTGGACTGCATCTCCTTCAAAGGCGGCGCAGTCCAGTCTTCGAGAGAAGGCCCACAGCGGCGAAAGCCGCCAGTATGTTCACGACTCCTTCCA
>WSSedB1CaDRAFT_10000426_pt1 | contig 18597 bp, 16 predicted proteins | sample WetSurSB1Cattail_FD_9460 | JGI IMG/M metagenome (IMG submission 9460)
CTCTTCAAAGCCCACGGACAGACGCACCTGCTTTGTCCGTGCTCTCTCTCCAAACCACTTACTTTTCCCAGCATGACCAGGGGACACCCCTGGACCCCCTCTTTTTCGTTCTTAAAACGTCGTTTATTATTTGCAGCTTTTGAAAAAAAACTGCATACCAGGTGTAAAAGAGAATGCGGAACAGAAAATAAGCCCGCGGGCGACCCAGAGCGAAGCGAAGTTGGAGCGTAAGCGGATTATTTTCTGCGGGAGCATTCCCTTTTACAAATGCACTCCAATGTACTATTTTCAGAAGTCATGTGTATAATAACCGGACGTACTTTTTGGTGCGGCAAGACTGGCGCCTGCCATAAACGGAACCTGCAGAATCTCCCGTACCGAAGGCGTTCCATAGTTTTCAATATGCTCAAAAAGTATTTCTGCCGCGCGGTATCCCATTTCAGGCAGCGGCTGCAGATTCGTTGCGATATTCAGTTTATAATACATTTTATTGATAAACCCGTCGAATCCGACAACGGAAATATCTTCCGGCACACGGAGTCCGGCTGCTTCCAGAGCCTCTACGGCAGCAGGGACGGCGGAATCTGTCGAACAGAAAAGCGCCGTCGGCAGCGGGATCATTTTTTTTAATGCCTCCGCTATGAGCCGCTTTATGTGAGCCGGTTCGTAATCGGCACGTATAATGTACTCATCTGGATTTTCTGAGGAACCAAGCGTACGCAGCGCCTGCCTGAATCCGTTCTCACGGTCGGTGACGTTGGCGTTGTAAAGAGAGGAAGGAATTCCCAGAAAGGCGATAAACCGGTGCCCCCGTTTCCATATTTCCCTGACTGTATTATAACCGGCAGCGTAGTTGTCGGTATCTACCCACGACACTGCTTTGTCCTGAGGCCTGTCGCCGATAACAACGCATGGCAGCTTTCTCAGCATAAGTTCTTTGAGAAGGATATCCGGAAAATCTTTCAGGCCGATACAGATAATCCCGTCGACCTTTCTCTGCCGGTACGGGCGGAGATAGTCATATTCCTTCTTTTTTTCCGGTGAAAGGCAGAACAGAATATCAGTATCGTGTTCGCGGCATGATTTCTCAATTCCCGACAGAACACGCATCAGATAAAACATACGCATATCTTCATCAAAAGGAATGGGAGTAAGCACTGCAATCGTATTGCACTTTCCGCTGTTAAGCGCCTTTCCTGCAAATCCCGGACAATAGCCGAGCTCGTCAATGACTTTCTGAACTTTGATGCGCGTCGTTTCCTTTACGTTATGCTCACCGTTTATAACCCGCGACACAGTTATAAAGGAAACACCCGCCTTTCCGGCTACATCTTTTTGAGTCACCATCGTTTTCCATCTCTTTTTGTATCGTTATGGTCTGATAATAACAGTCTGTATACTTCTCGGAGGGCAGTATAGTATCGTTCCGCGTCCGGAATCATCAGCTTTTGCAGTATAGCGTTTTTCACCAGCTGCATCAGCATTTGTATCGGCGGCAAGTTCGTACACCATGTCGGCCTCAGTTCTGTTTGAAACGACAAGCGCTGTTGAGCCGTCGGGGTTTCTGAATGCGGTACTTTCCATCGTATTGCCCATACGGCCGTCTACCGTCGCCGGGGTCATGAGCGGCTGCATCGTACAGGCAATCCGTACTGCACCCGGTTTAATAAAGCGGCTGAAATGGCCGATATACCAGTATGAACTTTCGTACTGCACCGTTCCGCTTTTTTCATCGGCAATAACGGGTGCGTCACAGTAATTGCCGACGTGATTCGGTCCGCCCTGCATATCAAGAACCATGTTCCAGTCGATCCACATATTGCAGCCGGAATTCAAATCGTTGATAATATTATGCGCATACCTTTCGCCCGTATACCATGCCCCGGGCCGTGTACCGGCTTCGATGCATCCTTCGGAAAAAACGAGGAGTTTGTCGGGCCACTTTTCCGCAGTCTTTGCGACATTCTCATACTGGTCGCCCGAATACCAGTGGTATGCCGCACCGCCGATATAGCCGCCGCCGTTCAATTCCTCCGCTGCATGCATCGATTCGCTCATCCGGGAAAAAAGCAGGTCACGGTTATGGTCCCATACGAGAATGCGGATATCGCCGTATCCTGCTTTTTTCAGTGCAGGACCCAGACAGGAGGCCGCAAAACTGCCCTCCTCCGCGCCGCTCCAGATGCACGAATCCCATGTCTGGACGGCAGCCGGTTCGTTCTGTATGCTCACCAGGCTGACGGAAAGCCCGCGTTTTTTCAGCTCAGTGATAAAACGCACAAAATAATCAGCCCATAACTCGCGGTATTCCGGCTGCAGAAAACCGCCGTTGTTCATGTCGGCGTTGGACTTCATCCATGCAGGAGGCGACCACGGAGAGATGAGCAGCTTCAGCGTCCCTCCCGACGCAAACGACGCTTCCTGCAGCAGCGGCGTAAGATACATATCGGTCCGTTCCATGGAAAAAGACCGGAGCGTCTTATCCGGCGAGGGAAGACACGCCCAGTTGTCAAGTGAAAAGTCGCACGAATTCATATGTGTCCGTGCCTGAACATAACAGTTCGACCGCTCCGGATCAGGCAGAAAGCAGCTTTCAATGACATTCTGGCGGACAGGAGACGGAAGGCGTGAAAGCACATAACCCGAACTTTCGGTAAGCGCACATCCGAATCCGCTGAACGTCTGAAACGTCTTCGACTGATCAAGCGTGATGATGCACGAAAGGTTCCGCGCACCGCCGGGAGTACGCTCATCCACCGCAAGTTTCGCAATACGGCGGTCTGTATCTTTTGCTGTTTCAACAATTGTCTGTATAGTCATACGTAAATACCTCCGGAATATAAATGTTTCCGCAAACATTTATATTCTAAAATGCTCTCCCCGACAATGTCAAGGAGAGATCCTGTATTACAGGCTTACAGCGTCAGCGTATGAGTGCGTCGATATTTTCCTTTACGACACGTTCCAGCGCACCCCGTCCGACAGTTTCGGGAAAGTTGCGCCACACGACAAGTTTTGCATCAGGGCATACTTCCATAAGCGGTGAAGCGACAGGATTATGTACATTGTCGATAATAATGTCGTATCCTTTTTGCTTTGCATCGGCAAGCTGGGCAGCGGTTACAGGTCCAGGACCGAACGTACCTGCTATCTGCAATCCGAGATCTTTTGCAAGGTATATCTGCATCGCATGGACAAGCACTTTCTTTGATGAAAGTCCCTGTTCCGCAGCAAGAGCTCTGCCGTCCTCTACCGTCTTTTTGTACGAAGCAACGCGTTTTCCGCATTCAGATTCAGTATGGGTGACTGCCGCAATACGTTCCGCCTCCGATTCGACGGTCGCAATGCTGTTGTCCGTCTGAATCCTGATGAGCTTAACGTTTCCTGCTGCATCGCCGAGCGTTTTCATCATCCGCTCGTAGCCGGCATACAGCAGATACGTGCTGTCGGTAACTTTTTTTATGTCAGAAACAGTAAGCTCGTATTCCGGCGGATGTTTCATGTCGGCAGGCGCAATCGTCTGTACTCCGTCAATACCGGCAAGGTCGGCAAAAGCAGCAGTCCACGGCGTCGATGCAACAAAATCCCTGTTTACCGCAATCTGCGCGGAACCGGACGCATCATCTTTTTTACCGTTTGCACAGACGGCAGATAGCGTGCAGATAAAAACGGCGGCAGAAAGTGTCATCTTTTTCATTTTTTTCCTCCAATATTGAATACTATATACAAAATGCCCGCCACAAGCGCGATGGACGCACTCGGCGGAAAATCAAACATAACGGCAAAAATAAATCCCGCAGCGGAAATAACCAGGCCGGCGGCAGAACTTACTGCGAACAGCTTCGTAACGCCCGTTCCCTTCTTCCAGACAGCAAGAAAACGGGAAGCTACGAGGACAGGCAGAACAAGAAGCGCATCTATAAGCAGCGCGCCAAGCAGTTTCATGGCAAGCGCTATGACAAGCGCTATGAGCGTAACCATTACCGTGTAATGGAGCTGCACGTTTATACCGAGCGAACGGGCTACTTCGCGGTTGTAAAAGACAGCAAGCAGCGTCCGGAGATTCGTAACGATATACAGAACAAGGAATACTGAAAGTACGGCAAGTGCTGTCAAATCGCTGTTCTGCAGTGCGAACGGACTCCCCCACAGCAGATTGAGCGTGCTGTTCGCATTCACTCCCGACTTGTGGATAATCAGAGAAGCAACCGCCATAGAGATGACCATGGCAGCCGCGCTCCCCACTCCGAATCCGCCGGCTTTGTCTTTTGACAGCACAAGCAGCAGAAAAACGAGCAGCAGATTGACAGCAACAGTAACGGGAAGCAGCGGAAGAGACAGTGCAAGCGAAACTGCGCCGCCGAGTATGACGCCGTGCATAAGCATGTAGCGCATCGGGATAAGATCAAGGCGGAGTACCATGACACCGCACAGCGGAAAAGCGGCGCCTGCTGCAAGCATGGCAATAAAACCGCGGAGAACGGGAGCTATCGTAAACGCAAGAGCCAGATTTGTCATTCCGCCCCTCCTATCCTGAGCGATTTCCAGCCGAGTATGCGGACAAGCTCCATGTCGTGCGTAACGATAATTATTGTCGGAATCTCTTTTACTGAAAGGGAACGCAGAATTTGAACAACCATCATGCGCGCAGAATTGTCAAGCGCGGACGTCGGTTCATCAAGCAGAAGAACCTGCGCATTCTGTGCAAGGCAGCGGGCAATCGACACTTTCTGCTTTTCACCCCCGCTCAGGGAACTGAAACTGCGCCCGCAGAGCGCGGTACATCCGGTCCGCTCCATCGCGTGATGTATCACATCTTTCGAATGCCGCTCTCTGCGGGGAACGCCGAGCCCGACTACTTCCTCAACGGAAAGGGGAAAGAGCATCGAATCCTGCTGCTGCGGTACATAACAGACTGTGCGCGGCGGTACATTCTGCGGATTCTTACCGCCAATGCTGACGTGTCCCTGCCCGGGAGCAAGGTTTCCCGTCAGATACCGGAGCAGCGTCGTCTTGCCTGCGCCGTTTTCGCCGATGATGAGAAGATTTCCGCCGGCAGGAAGCGTAAACGAAAAATCGCGGAGCGCACTGTACTGGCAGGAAAGATGTTCCACGGAAATTTCTGCGCCGCGCACAAGCTTTGCCCGCTGGCGCAGAATCCGGTACATTGCATCGGAATCGGACATCGGCGCAAGCTGATCTTCAGTCGCACATAACAGTTTCGGAACCAGTACGTCGTACATCAGTTCAATGAGATTTTCCGTGCGGCTGCCGTTCTGCGTGGTGATATACGCTTCTGCAAGTCCGCTTGCTATATTTGCATGAATATGGGTAATACCCAGCCGCACCATCATGACAGCGGCAGCCTTGCCGATTGCAGTATCATGCGCCTTCAAATCAGTCCGGGGACCGTTGTAAGACTCCATAAAATCTTCAAGCTCAAAAATCGGCATGAGCCATTTACCGGAAGAAGAAAAAATCAGTTTGTCTCCGGCAAATACCTGTAACGTTATTCCTCCGGGAAGAGGACTTTTCCAGTTTCCCTGTATCGTCATATTTTCCTGCATATTTTATTATAGACAACTATACTGCATGGAGTAAACTCCAGTGCAAGTGTTACGGGATTTTTTCCGTTAACAATATCTCCGGAATACGTTTATCTGAATAAGGCATACAGAAACGGACAACCTGTCAGTTGCCCTGCATGCGCCGCAAATCATTCTGCAGAATGGAACTGTCGCTCACCCTGGTAAGCCCGTCCTGTATCAACAGCAGAGCGTCTTTTTTATTCCCTGCGTTGTACAAAGCCGCAGCCTTATTGTGTATTTCGACTGCATAGTTTCTGCGGTACACATTCCTCTGGTTTACAAGCGTACTGCTGCCGGGGAGTTCCTGTAATCCCCTTTCAATCAGGGCAGAGGCATCAAGCCATGCTCCCGTATCCGCCGTCGCAGCGGCCGCTTTTGAATACGCATACGACAGCAGTTTTGTATAATTAGTACCTGAAAGTACGGATTTATTGTTTCTGATTGCGGCGGCGGCTGTTTCAAACGGCTGTACGGACACGGCATAATTCAGGCTGTTGACAAGCACGGCATCATGCATTTCCGTATAGTCGGAGTCGTTGAGCTGCGGCCTGTACTTTTCAAGGACTGCAAACGCGTTGTCATACTCATGCCGGTTCATACCGTCGTTCAGGATATTTCCGACAGCGGCGGCAGCATATACACGGTACAGAGGCGCCTCTCCGAAAATTTCTTCCGCACGGGCTGTAAGTGCAAGTCCGTCTTCATTTTTTCCGGTTTCCGAATAATCAACAGCCGTATTATATACAGCCTGGCTGAGCGTCGTAAAAGATTCCGCAGAATTATCTTGAAGTTTCATTGCATCAACGGCAAGGCCTATCGTTTCATAATCGGCCTTCTGTTTCTGAAGGACAGACATTCTGTTGTTGTATATAAGCGATATGAGACGGCGGTCGTCTACCTGATGCCTGCCGGCATATTTTTTTGCGGGAACCGTCACATATTTTTTTTGTGCAGAGGAATTCCCCGAAAGCACTTTTTTTGCTCCCGGATCAAAACCGTACGGATTAGTCGTTTCTACATCAACGAAACGCCCGTCGACCTGCACTATGCAGAACGCGTGAAGCGGCGTTTCGACGGCAACAACGGGGATTCCTTCGCGCTTCATCATATACATAAACAGGATGTCCGACGAAACACAGTTGTATACACCGGACGTAAGTGCCGTAGTTACAAGCGTCTGCGTCTCGGAATACTGCGACAGAACTACAGCATACAGCTGATACAGCGTCTGCTCCGCCTTTCCGCTGTCCGTCGTCTCACTGCTGATACTGTCCGCAATCTGTCCGTACGCCCGGTCAAGCTGTGCAAGCAGCCCGGGAATTTCAGCATCTGCGGCACCGGAAGCAGCAAGTGCGGTATATGCAAATACATCGGATTTCATGATTTCCTGAGAAGAAGCTTCGCTGGTAATACGGGTATCTGCCGTAAACCGGATATCCTGTCCCGACACAGGGAGAGATATAACCGCGGCAGGAAAACAAGCCAGTAAAATTTTACGAAACCAGAACGTCTTCATCATACTGTTAATATACCAGCATACATCATAACAGTCACCTTAATTTTTTCACCGGTTGTAATATCCGCCTGCCCGTCATGCTGTGCGGAGGCTGCAACATTAAAGCGATTATTATGAATGCTCTGCAGTGAACGACAAATAGGCGTCTTCCGGCATCGGTCTGGCGAAATAATATCCCTGCATGTACGTCACTCCGTCTTTCTTAAGCATTTTCACCTGTTCCTCTGTTTCGACACCTTCCGCCACGACACAGAGGCCGAGACGCCGAATCAGTTCTATACAGCTCTCAAGAAGAACAACAGCTTCCTTATTGTCAGCCTGAAAACAGGGCCACAGAAGACTTTTGTCTATTTTAATAAGATCGAAATGAGTCTGCACCATTTTTGCAAGATTGGAATACCCCGTGCCGAAATCATCCATGGAAAAAACACAGCCCATTGCACGAAGTTTATTCATATTTTTCAGCAGCATTTCACCGGCATTAACGGATGCAGTCTCCGTAATTTCAAGATTGATAAACCGGGGCTGTACGGCATACTTGTCCATACAGCCTCTCAGCAGCTCAGGCAACCCTTCATCAACTCCCTGAATGCCCGATATATTGACTTCTATATAGTCAATGCCGCAATCAGCAAGATGAGCACCCGAGGCAAACGCGCACACTTTATCAAACACAATCATACCGAGCTTTTTTATCATACCCTGCTTTTCGGCTATCGGTATAAACACTTCGGGAGAAATATACCCAAGAGTCGTCTTATCCTTCAGGCGGACAAGAGCCTCCGCAGAAGAAAATTTATTTTTTTCAGTGGAATAAATCGGCTGATAGTACACTTCAAAACCGTCATTTTCAACCGCATGCTGCACAAGCATCTCAACAGCAGAATTACGTTTCATCTGGCCGACAATTTCATCAGTAATAATGAGAAGGCCGTCTTTCTGCCGGTATACCCCTTCGGAGCTCACATAATCAAGGATGGACATAACCTCGTCTGCGGTCTGGACATAGAGCGGTACCGCCAGAATACTCGTAAAGTAGTCCAGTGATACGCTGATTCCGTTTTCATTTCTGTAACAGAGCGTACCGGTGCTGTTAGTAAGCAGGGCCGTATAAACTCCGCTGCTTCTGCAGAGTATGCTTATACTGTTTTCCTTTACGTGAAACGCTTCTTTTCCGGTAATATGCTGCCGTTGTTTAAAAACAGCACCAAGGATTCCCGATATATCCTTATATCCAAGAGATGTCTTGAGCAGTTTTTCATTTGAGAGCGTAAACGTTACAAGAAAAAATTCTCTTTTACTCTCGATATATTCAGCCAGCATAAGTTCAAATGCATAACTGTTCATTACACCTGAAATTCCATAGTCATTGAATTCCCGGGGATTTTCAAATGACAGCAGCAGAAAAATAATCATGAGCATCAGGGCTATAGACGAAATGAGCGCAGCGGGATGAAGACGCTGATACAGTGCGAAACACCCCCAGAGAAATATGCCTGTAAGAATTGTCAGCCATGCTTTATTCTTGAACTGTGCACGATGCAGTATAAGAAGTGTAATGACCCCTAAGATGTATACCGCAGCAGAAACGTACACAGTCATAGCCATAAGGCCGTATGAATATCTGCCGTCTGGAGCAATATAATAATCAAGCTTTCCGAATACGACCATACTAAGGGCAGCAAAAAGCGGTACACTTTTTACAAGCTGCACAAGAACGGTATCCCGTCTCTGCCGGTGTGCTTTCGCATCAACGTACAGAAACAGAAAATAAATTGTAACATCAAGCGAACCGATAAAAAGCTGATGGCACAAGCGGTTAATCCATGGAGCAATCGTTTCAATATGATAAATCGTATACAGAGTTGACAGTTCTGCAATAACATTAAAAAATGAAAAAACAAAAAAGAGTGTAAACAGTTTTGTCGATCTAAGCGGCAGACGTTTCCGCGTAAAATAAAAGAACAGCAATGTGATAATAACTGCTAATGAAACGATCGGCGTACGGTACTGCATATAAAACCCCCTGTCCTTTCAGTTTCATACTCATCAATATGGTACTGCATTTTTCCAGCGAATACAGTCTCATCCGATGCACAGAGTACTTTCAGGGACATTTTCCGTATGTTTTCTCAGACTGTCTGCAGGCTTCTTAACAGAATTCATCGCATCGACAATTTCATGTGCAGCCTTCAGGAATGAACTAATGTTCTCTTTTTCTTCCTGAATGCGTTATACTTACCGTATGAAAACGGACCGCCTTCTTGCAATAACTTTTTACCTGATCAATCATGAGAAAACAAGCGCATCGGCTCTTGCCCGCCGCTTTGAAGTCTCCGTCCGTACTATTCAGCGCGACATTGAATCGCTTTGTCTGGCAGGCATTCCCGTTGCGGCTGAATACGGCGCAGACGGCGGGTATGAAATACTGGATACGTTTCATCTTGAAAAACAGGCTGTTAACCAGACCGATTATCAGTATATCGTAACGGCGCTCCAGGCTCTTGTATCAGCGTCCGGCGACAGCAATGCAGCCTGTGTATTGGAAAAAGTACAGGCTGCGTCGGAAGTATATGCCGATACAAGTAAAAAAACAGTAACGGAAAACACACTCTCTCAGGAACCGGGAATACAGCTTGATTTGAGCATCGCCCTTGAAAATCCCGGAATAAGCAGCACCATTTCCATCATACGCGATGCAGTACGGAAAGGAATGCAGCTCGAATTCCTGTATACCAATTCCGCAAACGAAACAAAACTGCACACCGTCGATCCTGTATTCGCCGTTTTTAAATGGTATGCATGGTATCTCATCGCATGGTATGAATCGAAACAGGCATACTGCATGTTCAAGCTTGTCCGGATGCAGAATATACATACGACTCATTCTCCCGTAACAAAAAAACACGATGCGGAAAAAGTACGGAAGGAACTCGACGAACAGGAAGATACCCGCCGGTACACTACGGTAAAACTGCGAGTGGATAAATCACTTAAAATAAAATGCCTTGAATATATGCACGGAACGGTTACGGAAGAATTCCCCGACGGCAGTTTTATTCTGACTACCCGGTTTCCGCAGGAAGAATATTACTGGTACAGCACGCTGCTCGGATTCGGAACAAAAGTCCGCGTGCTTGAACCGCCGGAACTTATCGAACGGATACAAAACGATTGTACGGCAATAGCAGCATTATATGAAAACAGCACAGACTGAATTGTATGTATGACACACAGCTGTCGTACATTGCCTGATATACTCTGTAATCAGAGTGAGGTGTGTATGAAAGATGTGTATACAGAATGTCCTGTTTTTGAAAACGGCCGGTTCATGCTCAGGCTTATTAAAGAAACAGATGCGGAAAAACTGCTTACAGTTTATTCCGACAGAAACGCAGTCCCGCTGTTTAACAGCGATAACTGCCACGGAGACGATTTTTACTACAGGACAATCGAAAGGATGAAACAGGCCGTTGCCTTCTGGGAAGAGTCCTGCCGCAGCAGATGGTTCGTGCGGTGGATAATCATTGACAAAACAACCGGAGAAGCGGCAGGAACAATTGAATTATTCCACCGGGACAGCAACGATTTCTTTACAGACTGCGGCCTGCTCAGGCTTGATCTCGGCAGTAAGTACGAAACGCAGGAAACTGCCGCTGAGATTATACAGCTGATTCTTGAACCGGCATACGAATTATTCGGCTGCCGCATGGTTGCAACAAAAGCAGTCCCGGCTGCGGTTGAACGGCGGAAAGCCCTTGAAGGGGCAGGATTCCGCGGAACGGAACATCTTCTCCGCGGGCAGGACGGAACGGCATACGGCAGTTATTATTACCGGACAAAGGAAGTACGGCATCCATGCCGTACCGCTGACGCGGAGTCTTTATAGGAGGTATGCTAAAAATACATCCGTGTATTTTTAGCAACTGTAGTTGTTCAAGCGCTGCTTTCACAACTACGATTTACGGCATCCATGCCGTACCGCTGACGCGGAGTCTTTATAGGAGTGTATATGACAATTTTTTTATATGTGACAGATACGCTGGCAGACTGGGAAATCGCATTTCTGACTGCCGAACTGTATTCAAAACGATTCTTCGCCGATAAAAAAACGGACTGTAAAATCGTAAAAACAGGAATGACGGATAAACCGGTAACAACGATGGGCGGCATGACAATTGTTCCCGACTGTACGGTTGATGATATTGTACTCAAAGACGACGATATGTTCGTTCTTCCCGGCGCAAATACCTGGCTTTCTCCCGTACATGACCGTATTCTTGAAATTGCCAGTAAACGGATACAGGCCGGCCAGCCCGTCGCAGCAATATGCGGAGCAACGGCAGGACTTGCACGGACAGGCGCGCTGAACGGCAGAAAGCACACAAGCAACGACGTTTTATTTTTGAAACAGGCTGTCCCGTCTTATACCGGTGAAACACTGTATATGCAGGCTCCCGCCGTTTCGGACAGGAACCTCGTGACTGCGTCCGGACAGGCGCCCATCCAGTTCGCATATGAAATACTGAAACTGCTGCATGTATTCCGTCCGGATACACTTGAAGCGTGGAAAAATCTGTATCTAACGAACAAGCCGGAGTATTTTTACGGACTTATGCAGTCGCTGACCGCACAACAATGAAAATGACGTACCGCTAACGCGGAGTTTCTAAAGGAGGTTTTATGTCAGACACATTTGATTTTAAGAAGGAATACAAAGACTTGTATCTTCCGCCGAAAAAACCGGTCATCATTGACGTACCGGAAATCACCTGCATTGCCGTCGACGGCAGCGGCAACCCCAACACTTCCGCCGCATACAAAAACGCAATGGAAGTCCTGTACGGACTTTCATATGCAATAAAGATGAGCAAAATGAACGGCACGCAGCCGGATGGTTATTTCGACTACGTCGTACCGCCGCTTGAAGGATTCTGGTCACTCGATGACGGAGGATTCGATTACAACAGCCTCAGGATTATCGACAAGGATAAATTCATATGGACAAGTTTTATCCGTCAGCCTGATTTTGTAACGAATGATGTGTTTGAACGTGCAAAGACAGTTCTTGCAAAAAAGAAACCGGACGTTGATTTGTCTCACGCAAACCTGGTTACATTTACGGAAGGACTCTGCGTACAGATCATGCACACCGGCCCGTACGACACGGAACCGGAAGATGTAAAATGCATGGATGACTTTGCCGCTGCAAACGGATACAGGCCGGACTTTACGGAAGAACGCCGTCATCATGAAATCTATCTCGGCGATCCGCGTAAGACGGCGCCGGAAAAGCTGCGGACTGTCATACGGCATCCTGTAAAAAAATAAACCGATTATATATGATAACCACTTACATTTGCAGAGTAACAAATCCGCAGATGCAGTGGTTTCTCTGCAGATACGGCCGATTTTCAGAAATTCCTGATTTAAAATAAAACTGTGTTACTATGATAGCATATATTGTAAACATCACCTCTGGTACAGAATAAAATAATAAGGAGTCAAAACTGATGCATCCGGATTTTACGGCCGATTTTTTCAAGCCTTATATCAACACTGTGTTCAAAATATGTGTCGACGGAGTACCTCCCCTTGAACTGCAGCTCATAGAAATCAAAGAACATAACCAGCCGATGCTTGAGGAATTTACCCTTATATTTACAGGCCCTCTGGACAGAGTTGCGTACGAAAATACGTACCGTATTGAACACGAATCACTGGAACCGTTTGAAATGTTCATCGGCCCATTCTTTACACCGCGGAAAAAGGATGCAGTCTATTATCAGGCTGTCTTTACCAGATTTACAGAGGAACAGCTTCCGTGATGGAAACAAATCTTATGCTGCTCCGGTTCCATCCCATAACTCCCGGAGATGCGGAAGTGAATTACCGCATCTATTATTCCACGAGGGAAGAAGAACTCCGTAAAAGCGGCTGGACAGAGGAAGAAAAAGAAAAGTTCGTGCGGATGCAGTTTGAACTCCAGCAGAAGCAGTATACATCCTGTTACAGGGGCGCGGCATTCAATCTGATTCTGCTGGGTGATGCCACCGCAGGAAGACTCTTTATCCATGAAACTGCCTGCGAAATACGCATTATGGATATCGCCATTCTGCCTGAATACCGGAACAAGGGAATCGGAACGGCTGTATTGAACGGCATTATCAGTACTGCTGAACAAAAAAACAAACGTGCATCCATCCACGTGGAAATATATAATCCTGCGCGCAGGCTGTATGAAAGGCTGGGATTTACGATTTCCGAACTGCGCGGGATGTATTATTTTATGGAATATATTCCTGATGCGGAAAAACAGGGTGAGGAATCAGCCTCATCCTGCCTTTAATTAAGGGTATCTCTAAAAAACTGAAGTCTTTAGAGGTTCCCTTAACCACGTGAGGGATAAATTCCCTGCAGAGCAACGACGTACAATAAAGACTGGAACGGCTGTCTGTTGTCGCCTGTTATCGAAATCGGCAACGGAGACGCGTAGCCGCTGACGGAAACAGCAATCGAACCGCCGACAGAACCCGAAAAAGCTGCCGTACCGTCGTTCATTGTTTTATTCGGTGTTATTGTGTTATAGACATTCGTATCATAGACCGTTTTACCGTTTACAGCTCCTGCCTTGCCGAAGTATGCCTGAGCACCTGTTGTCTGGCTGCCGGCTGTATCGTTGCAATTAACCGTTACAGTCCCTGAAGATGTAAGGCCTGAAATATCGGCCGTATGCGTGTGCTGCGGCATGTTAGCAGCCGTGAGTACTGCTGCCGCGCTTATCGATTCAATTCCCCCGGTCTCTCCCTGCGTATAATTGGATAATCCCGGTCCCTGACCGGTCCCGACAATGACCCTGCCCTGCAAATCAGGAATTCCGAATGTCGACCTTCCGTCTCCGCCGTATAAAGTTCCGAATAAGGCAAACAGCGCGCTGTTCTGCGAAATAGTTAAGACAGTGCCGTTGCAAACAGCCCAGCCGTATGGGGCATAAGTAAACCCTACAGCCCGTATTTCTCCGATAAATGGATCAGACATCTTTTTCTCCAGTTTTAATAAACATAAAATAAATAACTCCGCCGCACGAATAAATTCTACTAAGAACACACTGATTAAATCATCAGGATTCCGTCAGTGTGGCTAAGCCGGTAATTCTACTGCCGGGTCGGATACACTCCCTCCAGTGCAATAATATAATTAAGAACAAGATACGGCTGTACGACTGATGCCGTACTTCCTGCAACTGCGACTGTTGCAGGCATATTACTCACAGCAAGCGAAACAGGTGCAGGTGTTGCATTGCCGGCAGGCTGAATAGTTACGGTACCGCCGACAGAACCCGAAAATGAAGCAGTACCGCTGTGCATCGTTTTATTCGGCGTTGTAGTGTTGTACACATTGGCATCATAAACGGTTTTGCCGTTTACAGCTCCTGCCTTGCCGAAATATGCCTGATCTCCGGTTGTCTGGCTGCCGGCTGTATCGTTGCAATTAACCGTTACAGTCCCTGAAGATGTAAGAGTCGACGTATCAACTGCATGAGTGTGAAGCGGCATATTTGCCGCCGTCAATGAAGCCGCAAGCGGAGAAAGGAATGACACATAACCGCTTATAGTACCGCTGGATAGTTTCTCTATTCCTCCTGAAGTTCCGTATGTATACGAAGATGTCGAAACTGAGCCTCCCATGGATGTCGCTCCTATAGGGAGACGGCCTTTGAGATCCGGCAGCGCAAATGCAGTGGCGTTCCCTCCAAAGACTGTACCGATCAAAGAATATAACGCCTGATTCTGTGCGGTCTGAACCGTCTGACCGTTGCAGAAAGCGTACCCCTGCGGTGGATAATTAAAGCTGACTGTTTTCACTTCTCCGATAAATGGATCCATATTGCTCTCCTCCATTCTGATAGATTATACCCGCTCAAAAGAGCGGGTCACAATGCCTGTCAATACGTACCGTACAGCGCGGTTACCTCACTCTGGCTCAGCACGCGGCTATAAATCTGAACGTCATCAATATAGCCTGTCCAGTAATAGCTTCCTGTACCGTCGTCGCCGATATAAAGGGTAGAATCTTCCGTATTATCTCCTGAACCAGTGCCTGGATATTGCACTCCGTCAATATACAGATACAGTGAATCTGTACTTTTTACCGTCGTAAGCACAACATGGTGCCATGCATTTTCAGAGAAAGTTCCAGAAGCTGAGACACCACCGTTTTCCATCCAGCCTAGCAGATCTCCACTGCTGTAATAAAACTGACGGCCACTCGGACCTCCTAACGTAACAGCTAACGGATTACCTGACGTACTTGAAAGATACACCCACGCAGATATTGTTTCCGTATCGCTGAGGGTGAATGAGGAAGCAAACGACGTAGCTCCGTTCAGGTAAAGCGATGACGAACTTTCCTTCTTTACAGATGTCGAATAACTTGCACTTCCTGCGAATGGAGTCAGACTATATGAACCGACAGAATCCGTGAGTGCATTCTCGAATGTATAACGTGCGACACAGTTATCACCAATAGTGGCAAAACTGCCGCCTGATACGGAACTCTTGTTGTCCGAACTGTCGACGGCTGCTACGTAATAATAGTATTTTGTGAAGTTGCTCAGGCCGGTAACACTGAAACTTTTCGCCGTCGCAGCACTTACGGCGCTGCTTCCCGATGCAGCTGCGGAAGTACCCGAATTGTTCTGCCCTGCAACAACCTGAGTGGCAGTGGGAGATGTAGAACTCGTCGTGATTACATAATACATCGTTCCTGCTTCGTTAGAAGTTGCCGACACTGTTACCGTCGTTGCAACCGCATCAGCAGCCGACACACTCGAAAGTGTCGGAGGCGTTGTATCCCCTGCGGCCAGTGTCGTCACTGAAGCCGGAGTATACAGGCTCTCGTTTCCCGCAGCATCCTTTACAAGTACCGCAAAGTAATACGTCGTGCTTGAGGAAAGCCCGGAAACAGTCGTTGTAAGTGTATTTGCCGTCCAGTCCATTACAAGTCCGCCGCCTGCTGTTGTTACTGCATTCACTTCACTCACAGTGTCTATCGCAGCACTCGAAGAAGCCTGCACGACCTTATACGACAGGCTTGCTGCTGCTGTCACATTATCTGATGCCGCTCCCCAGCTTACCGTCGTTCCCGCAGAAGTTGTTCCGGAGAAGCTGGCCGCAGTTCCAACTACAGGCGCTGTTCCATCTGCCGTTGTTACAGAAGCGGGCGCGTACAGGCTCATGTTTCCGACCGCATCCTTTACCAGTACTGCAAAATAATAGGTTGAACTGTCGCTTAAACCTGTGACTGCTGCAGTAAGCGTATTCACCGTCCATGCCATCGCAACTGTCGCTGCATCCGCTTCATCCACCGTGTCTATTGCAGCGCTCGAAGATGCCTGTACGACTTTATACGACAGTCCCGCTGCGGCTGTGATACTGTCCGTCGCCGCGCCCCAGTTTACCGTCGTTCCAGTAGAACTTGTACCGGAGAAGCTCACTCCTGTTCCTGCTGTCGGAGCTGTCGTATCAGATACGATGGTTATCGTGTATTCTTTTTCGGTCTGCTTGTCAGGAGCCGTAACCTTTATCACAACGGTATTCGTACCTTCAGACAGGGTTATGCTTCCTGATGCTGTTCCTGACTGGAGCTCGGTTAATGTACCACTGTTCAACATATACTGAATATACTGTCCGTCCACAGAATCAGTTGCCGTAACAGTCAGAGTTGAACCGCCGATTGTTCCCGCATCGTAGGTCGTCGTATCCGATGAGAAACTCAAAGAACCTTGAGACAGTACCAAGTCGGACAGTTTTGCATTTTTATTATAAAATTCATCCGCACTAAATACGCGTTCACTCGATAAACTTCCGTCCGAAGCAAGCCATTTGTCGCTTGTTATATTATCCCATATGTTTACGGCTTCTCTGAATACCCCTGATACGGTAGAACCATTTTTGAATGTCATCACCAGATCGTGGCTGCCGCCCGCTATCCCTGAAGCAGAAAATGTTACCTTATTATAACTGGTATCGGATGCAGTCGTTATTGCCGGTGTCAGAGTAGAGCTTTCTATAACACCCGTCACGCTGTCGATTCCGGTGCTTGCAGGAAACCAGACTACCAGACTAAAACCGCCGGTGCCCGTCTGGCTGTAACTCAGCGTGACGGTTATATTGTTAGTTCCTGTACCGATTGTCTGATTTGACAAACTCCCGGTTCCGACTATTGCAGAACCGATTTTCGCAGACACACTGACATCCCAGCTGCCTGTCTCTATGTCAGAGAAAGTCGCACTTCCGGTAGTCACGCTCTGAGTCCGTGTGGTATATCCGCTGTCACTGGTCAGCGTAATGTAGTAGCTGTCAATATTACCTGCAAAATCAGCAACAACAGAACGACTTTGTTCTGCAGAATATCCGTCCACCGTTACTGTTAAATTTGCTTTATCAGTTCCTTCATTAAGGAAATTGTTGCTGCATGAAATAATTGTAAAGAGGCCTATCGCGTATAATGCCATCCGCATTTTTCTCATATTAATACTCCTGTAAAAAATCAAGCGAAGCTCGCCCGCAGGACAGAAAGAATGATGATCTGATTTCATATACAACCATCATTCTTTCCCTTCCGGTCCTTCTGCTAATAAGTTACGGTTACTGTAAGTGATCCTGAATATTTGATACCGTTCATAACCACTGCTGTATTTATGATGTATTGTCCAGGTTGTTTTCCTGTCGTATCCCAGCTGAAGTCTGCTGCTGTCTGTGATGTATCTTCTATGTTGTCAACATACCATTCCCAGCCGGACAAAGCAGAAAGAGTAGTATTCGTTGTTTCAATATTCAGCGTATTGCCGCGGACAATTGAAACCGCACTTGATGAAAACGTTATTGCCTGATAGTCAGGATTTGATGCCGTGAATGTTATCGTGACATCTCCTACGGTACCCGTCGTTACAGATGCAGGAGTATACAGGCTTTCATTCCCTGCCGCATCTTTTACGAGCACGGCAAAATAATATGTCGTTCCTGCCGTAAGTCCCGTAACTGTTGAAGTGAGGGTATTTACCGTCCAGGCCATCGCAGCTGTCGCTGCATTTGCCTCACTTACCGTATCTATCGCGGTACCTGAAGAAGCTCGCACAAGTTTGTACGACAGGCTGGCGGCTGCCGTCACATTGTCAGATGCCGCTCCCCAGCTTACTGTCGTTCCCGTAGTACTCGTACCGGAAAAGCTGATCGCCGTTCCTGTTGTAGGAGCTGTTCCGTCTGTTGTCGTCACTGAAGCAGGTGCGTACAGGCTCATGTTTCCGGCGGCGTCCTTCACAAGTACGGCAAAATAATAAGTTGTGCCGTCACTCAAACCGGTGACTGCGGAAGTAAGTGTATTTATGCTCCATGCCATTGCTGTCGTCGCCGAGTCCGCCTCGCTCACTGTATCTATCGCTGCACTTGAGGATGCCCGCACAAGTTTATATGACAGGCTTGATGCAGCCGT
>WSSedB1CaDRAFT_10000427_pt1 | contig 18587 bp, 17 predicted proteins | sample WetSurSB1Cattail_FD_9460 | JGI IMG/M metagenome (IMG submission 9460)
TGATGCGGAAAAACTTTCTGTCAAAACAGGTGATCTGGTTAAACTGGGAGATAAACTGATCCTTCCGGCATTTATCCAGCCGGGTCAGGCCGAGGGGACAATTTCCATTGCCTTAGGGTACGGACATTTAAATTCTGGTCCTGTATGTACAAATATTGGTGTAAATATGTATCCATATGTCCGTTTTCTGGAGGGGAACCGTAACTATGGATTTGTAATTGACAAGGTAGAAAACACACTGAAACAAAGCAAGCTGGCTCTTACCCAGGAGCATTTCTCAATGGAAGGAAGACAAATAGTGAGAGAAACTGTGCTTAGTGAATATAAAAAGAATCCTGCTTCAGGAAATGAATTTCATTCTCAGTTTGAATCAACGCATAATACTCTTTATCCAGATGTTAAATATGAAGGCTTTCACTGGGGCCTTTCAATAGATCTGAATGCCTGTGTTGGCTGCAACGCATGCGTAATAGCTTGTCAGGCCGAGAATAATATACCTGTTGTTGGTAAAGAGGAGGTAATACGCAGGAGGATCATGCACTGGATTAAAATTGACAGGTATTATTCAGATAATCTCAACGATCCTGAAGTATACTTCCAGCCACTTGCCTGTCAGCATTGCGATAACGCTCCGTGCGAAAACGTATGTCCTGTTTCAGCCACTTCCCACAGCAGTGAAGGGCTGAACCAGATGACTTACAACAGGTGTGTTGGGACAAAATATTGCATTAATAACTGCCCTTATAAAGTAAGACGATTTAACTGGTACAGATATACCAATAATAAAGCATTTGATTTCAATACTGCGTCTGACCTTGGTAAAATGGTCCTTAATCCCGATGTAACGGTGAGAGAAAGAGGAGTGGTGGAAAAATGTTCTTTCTGTGTGCAGAGGATACAGGAAAAGAAGTTGCAGGCCAAGCTTGAAAACAGGGTACTCAAGGATTATGAGATTAAAACAGCATGTATGCAGGCCTGTCCTTCAGGTGCTATTGTTTTTGGAAATCTGAATGACAAAAACAGTAAGGTCTCCCGGTTGTTCAGCGATCAAAGGTGTTACCATTTGCTTGAAGAGTTGCATACCCTGCCTAATACAGGGTACCTGACCAAAGTACGTAATGATGAAAAACTATAATCAATAACAATCAGAAGTTAGCCAATGTACAACAGGAAAATCAGAGGTCCGCTGGTTGAAGGAAATAAGACGATGGGTCAGATCACCGGGGATGTTATTTTTCCTCTGGATACTAATCCCGGATTATGGTGGTATATAGCTTTCGGTATTTCATCCTTAGCTGCACTCTTCGGAGGATATGCTATTTATATAACTGTTTCTAAAGGGATTGGTACCTGGGGTGTAAATAATACAGTCGGATGGGGCTGGGCAATTGTGAATTTTGTTTGGTGGATAGGTATCGGACACGCAGGGACTGCTTTTTCCATATTTTTACTTATCCTGCGGCAGAAATGGAGAACATCAATAAACAGATCCGCAGAAGCCATGACAGTTTTTGCCGTAATGTGCGCGGCATTATTTCCGGCTTTACATATGGGTAGAATATGGCTTGCATTTTATATATTCCCATATCCTAATACAAGAGGTCCGTTATGGGTAAACTTCAATTCCCCTCTTTTTTGGGATTTTACAGCTATCTCGGCTTACCTTCTTATTTCGGCATCATTCTGGTATCTGGGGATGTTGCCTGATCTTGGGACAATCCGCGACAAAACAGTTTCAAAAATTAAAAAAGCTATTTACGGATTTTTCAGTCTGGGATGGACAGGATCGAGCCGTCAGTGGATCCGATTTGAATCTCTTAGTTTTGTTCTGGGTGGTATTGCGGCTGTTCTGGTGGTATCAGTCCACTCGATTGTTGCTACTGATTTTGCAGTAGGTATCGAACCTGGTTGGCATTCAACCATATTCCCGCCTTTCTTTGTTATTGGCGCAATTTTCTCGGGTTTTGCAATGGTTATGACCCTCATGGTGCTTATCAGGAAGATTTATAAGCTTACAGATTATATTACAGATAATCATATGGATGCAATTGCCAGGATACTGATCTTTATTTCATTGATCATGGGAACAGCCTACCTGACGGAAGTTTTTATAGCGTGGTATTCGGGAAATGAATTTGAAATGTTCACCTTCTTTAAAAACAGAATGACAGGAGATTATACATTGCAGTTCTGGGCTATGATTGTTTGTAATGCATTCATACCACAACTCTTCTGGTTCAGGAAAATAAGGAGAAACTGGGTAGGCTTGCTTTCGATCTCGCTGATAATAAACCTTGGGATGTGGTTCGAAAGATACAACATAGTAATAACCTCTCTGAGCAAGGATTATCTTCCCTCTAACTGGGTTTCCTATCACCCCACTGTTATAGATATTGGTGTTTTTGTTGGAACCATAGGATTATTTGCCACCGGGGTACTGCTTTTCATGCGTTTTGTGCCTATGATGGCTATAAGTGAACTGAAGAGCGTGGCGCATATTGGTAATAAAAAAGAGGATTAAGCGGTTTAGCTATGACCAGGAAATTTAAAATAGGGATTTTCGATGATGAAGTGAAATTTATTTCCACTATCAGATCGTTACAGGAAGAAAAGCTGAAGATCTTTGATGTGTTTATGCCTTATCCGGTTCATGAGGTATTTCATCTGCTTAAACGTAAATCGCATCTTCCTACTGCTGCCTATTTCTTTGGCCTGTTTGGAATTTTAGCAACACTTGGTTTTCTTTATTTTGCATCTGTTATTAACTGGCCTGTTGTTTATGGAGGAAAACCATTCAACTCCTTCCCTTCATTCATAGTTGTTACTATTGTTGTTACCATACTTACGGTTACAATTGGAAGTCTTGCTCTCTTTTCGGCACGTTCAAAACTATTTCCCGGACGAGATAATACAATTTTCGATTTAAGAGCTACAGACGACAAATTTTTAATTGTTGTTGATACGGATTTGGAAGATATATCAATAGCAGGCAGGGTTGGTAATATAATGGAGGAACAGGGTGCAATTGAGGTAATTGATAAAGAATTTGAAAAGGTAGAGACATGACAAATAATTATTTGACAGGAGGAATTATTAAGACATTTTTCCTGGCCTTTTTAGTGTTGAATCTGTTCGCCTGTAACAGGGAAAAGAATAATCCGGGCTGGGATTATTTTCCCGATATGTTTTATTCTACAGCTTATGAGACCTATTCAAGGAATCCAAACTTTGAAGATGGCATGACGATGAGAGTTCCGGTAGCAGGAACAGTTCCACGTGATTATACCCCTTTTGATTATACTAAAGACCCGGAGTCGAGGATAAAGGCCGGGAAAGAACTCGTAAACCCGTTTTTAAAGTCGCCTGAGACACTTTTGCGCGGAAAAGAGGTATATACTACATTCTGTATCGGATGCCATGGGATCACAGGAAAAGGTGACGGACATTTATTCACCAGTGGTCTGTATCCGTTAAAACCACTTTCCCTCTCGGGTGATACTGCCAGCAGGTTAAAAGATGGAGAGATATATCATACAATAACACTCGGTATTCGTTCTATGGGTGCACACGGATCGCAAATACGACCCGATGACAGATGGAAACTGGTGCTTTACATAAGAGAACTACAGGAAGATAGGATTGAGGCCGGAGAGATAAAGAAAGAGGTTAACAGGTAATATTAAGGATGGTCTTCGCATAATATCAGAAGAGACCCCAAATGATATTGGTAATTTATACCTAAAATAAAAAGGTAATGAAGGAACAAGTAACCGTTTCCAGAAACTTTAAGATAATAACATTGCTGTTAATAGCAATCGGTGCCGCTACCATTATACTTGGACTTATTACAGACCATCAGACAACATGGTCAAATTACCTATTAGTTAATTACTATTTTTTATCAGTTGCGATGGGAGGTGCCTTCTTTTTTGTTATTCAAAGTATTTCCCAGTCGGGATGGTCTTCTGCCTTTCAACGGGTCTCTGAAGCAATGATGTCGTATATACCCTTCGCAGCTTTGTTCTTTCTGCTGATCTGGTTTGGTGTTAATGATCTTTATCACTGGTCTCATAAAGGTAATATGGCTCTTGATCCAGTCGTTTTGCATAAATCGGCTTTTCTTAATGTACCTTTCTTTTTTGCACGAATGGTGCTCTACTTTCTGCTTTGGATTGTGTTCGTCAGAAAGTTGAGGCAAATCTCATTGAAGGGAGATTTAACTGACCCTGCTGACACCAGTGGTATAATGTTTTTATTTGGCAAAACAGAGCTTTATTCAAAAATATTCATTTTTATTCTGGCTATTACCTTTTCTTTTTCTGCAATTGACTGGATCATGTCGGTCGATGTAAAATGGTATAGTACAATATTCGCGCTCAAAAACCTGGTAGCAGCATTCTTACACGGTGTGTCAATACTGACATTAATAGTATTCATTCTTTATAAAAGGGGTTATTTTCCTTTCTTAAACGAATACCATCTCCACGATTTTGCCCGCTATATATTTATGTTTTGTATTATCTGGGGTTATTTCTGGTTTGCCCAGTTTATGATTATCTGGTATGGGAACATCCCGGAAGAGACAGTCTATTTCAACGTCAGGTGGCATGATGGATGGAAAGTATTGTTCTATCTGGAAATCGGATTGAACTGGTTCGTTCCGTTTATGGTACTTCTTCCGGTTAAGACCAGCAGGAATATGACAATAATTACAATCGTTATAATATTTCTGATTATCGGACAATACATCGACCTGTTTGTACAGGTAATTCCGGGTACAACAGGAATCCTTAAATTCGGGTGGATATCGGCAGGTATTTTCCTTGGATATGCAGGATTGTTTTCCCTGGTAGTAGCAACCACTCTCAGTAAAGCAAATTTATTACCCATTAACCATCCTTATCTGGATGAGAGCCTGAATCATAAATTTTAGTGTATTAGGGAGCTTTCTAAAAATTTGAAATCCATTAACCACAAAGTTCTCAAAGGCTTTACACAAAGATCACAAAGAACTGAATTTTATGTTTTTAACTTTGTGTACTTTGTTATTTCTTCGTGTACTCCCAACGCTTCGGTTGGGATCTTCGCTTCGCTTCGATTTATGGTTAAAAAGTACTTTTTCAACTGCCCCATGGGGGACAATTAGACATGAAGGCTAAAGATGTAAAATTCAGCTGATTATTCTATCAGTGATCAGTAATAATAAGATAAGCAAAAAATATAGGTCAAGTAAAAAGGAATATTCTTTATCAGTTTTCTTCACTGACCGGGGTCTAACCAGAAAAGTGAATTTCCAAATCAGGAAAACTGACGCCGCAAGCAGGATTCCAATTACAAGTCCTGATCTGATAACTTCAAAATAGCATAGGAAAACGGCAGCAATTACCGAAGTCAGTACCCACATAAATGTTAGCCGTTTAATCTGGTGGCAGTTAAAGACATCAGTTAGATTTGGGAGACCTGCTTTTTTGTATTCTTCACTATATCTCATGATCAGTAACCAGAAATGGGGAATCTGCCCTGTAAAGAAAAGAAATTCCAGGAAGATGATAGGTTTATCCCATATGCCACCCCCTGCGGCTACCCAACCTATAAGAGGTGGTAATGCACCTGTTACTGCCCCCGGAACAACAGCAAAAGCGGTAATACGTTTCAAACCGGTATAGATTCCGTTATACCAAACAATTGTGAATAACCCGATTATTGCGGCTAAAAGGTTTCCAAAGGAATAAATAATGTACATGCCGGCCAATAAAGAGCATAAGGAGAATATAATTGCATTAATCATTTTTATCCTTCCGGCAGGGATGGGACGATCGAGCGTTCGTTTCATTTTACTGTCAACACCTACCTCCTGAATCTGATTAAGTGCAGAGGCAGAAACAGCCATTAAAAGTATTCCAAAGCTTACTAATACCAGATTTATCGAAAAATGATGATTAAAAATAAAATAACCTGTAAATCCGGTAAGACTTACAGGCAGCATTATTATTAGTTTACTTAATTGCAGGTAATCTCTGAGCGTGTTTCCTGAATTATTTTTCATTAAGGGATTTAAGATATTCAATTATTTTTGTAATATCAGCATCACTTATTTTGCCTTTATAGCTTTGCATCAATCCCTTGGGATACCCTTTTACAATATCTGCATTTGGTTCGAAAATCGAGCGTTTAATGTATGCTGAATCAACGGTAATAGTTACGTCCGTCCCATTACGTGTTACCACCTCTTGTTTTCCGAATAAGTTCAGATATGTTGGGCCGACAATTTTAGTTCCGTCTGAAGAATGGCATGCAAGGCATCCCTGGATCCTCATAATGGAAAGTCCCTCTTCTCCGGGAGTAGTACCCGTCGTGGCTACTGCCAGTGTTGTTGTATCGCCAAGCCAGGCAGCAAACTTCTCTTTTGAGATGACCTTTACCATTGATTTCATGTAAGAGTGTCTTAAACCGCAGTATTCAGCACAATAAAGGTCATAATCTCCCTCTCTCTCTGGTAGAAACCACATTACTTTTTCTCTTCCGGGTACGATATCAGATTTTATCCTGTATGCAGGAATAAAGAGGCTATGTATAACATCGAGGGAAACAAGATTGATTTTGACCGGCGTATTTACAGGAACCACCAGATCGGCACTTTCCTTACCATTTTCGTAGCGGAACGAAAAACTCCACATTCTTGCGGTTGTAGTTACCGTCATGGCGTTAGCGGGAACTTTGCCGAGAGGTTTCCATCCTTCCCAGCCATAATAGAACATCATTAGTGCCAATATAACCGGAATTGCCGTCCAGGTGATCTCCAATAAGAGATTTCCTTCATTCTGGATAGCAACTTTATGCTTCTTTTTGTTGTACTTGAAGACAAAATATAGCATAGTAATTGTCAGCCCTGTAAGGAGGAACAATGAAATACCTGCAATAAAGTAGAATGATGTATTAAAAGTAGATACAAAATTTGAAGCGTCGATTCCTGTGGTTGAATACATAAGAATTATCTATAAAGGTAGTCGAGTAGCGTTATTATTATTACGGTAGCAATTAACAGAACAACAGCAATAACTGCCAGGGAGAACATCCTGCTTTCAAATTTAAGGTGCATAAATACCCTTAAAACCAATGATGATTTAATGGTAGCTATAATCAACGCAATAGCAACCGTGAATGTACCCAGTGATATCTGTGTTACGACTGCGGAAGTAAGCGTTAAAGTTATTAGACCTGCCAGCACAAAAAGAAAAGTCCGGTAAGGAATGATATGATTTTTTTCATTCTCCATTATTGCATCTGATATTAAGTAATAAGATAAAACAGGGGATACAGGAATATCCAGATAAGGTCTACCAGGTGCCAGTATAATCCGCTGTTCTCAAGTAAAACATAATTATTAAAAGTTATTTTATTCCTGAAAATTTTAGCAGTAATGATAGCGATAAAGATTAATCCGATAATTATATGCAAAGCGTGAAGCCCGGTCATAAAAAAGTAAAGACCAAAGAAAAGAACATCACCCTGTCCACGCAGAGCAAGGATAGACGAGCCCGGATAAATATGTTCTTTTATATGTCCGCCCCATTCAAAATATTTATTTACAAGAAAAGCTAACCCAAGTAGTATTGTTATGCCAAGCAGAAAGAGAGTAAGTTTTTTATTTTTTGTCTGGAGTGCAGTTATCGACATGGCAATCATCGCACTGCTTGTTAAGAGAATAATAGTATTTATTGTACCTATTGTAACGCTCAGTTCCTGAGCAGCAAGATGAAAGGCTACAGGATTCCTGAAGCGGTAGACTGAATATACAACAAACAGCCCCCCAAAAAGGAGCATTTCCGTGAACAGGAATAACCACATACCTGTTTTTGATGTTAAATCGTCGCGATGTGTCTCTCCTGTCATATTCAGCTATAGTTGTAAGGACCTTTAGTGACTGTAGGAATTTCTTCAAAATTTTCAACCGGGGGAGGTGAAGGTATGGTCCATTCCAGTGTCTTTCCGCCCCATGGATCTGATGGTGCTTTAATCTTGCTTTTTAGTGAGGCAAACAAATTAATTACTATTATAACCAATCCGGAGTAAAGAACCCAGGATCCCATGGTTGACACAATGTTTCCTGCATGAAAGACTTCATCATAGTCGTAATACCTTCTTGGCATACCTTTAAAGCCAAGATAAAACATAGGGCCATATAATGTTATAAAACCAATAAAGAAGAGCACGAGGCCAATGTTAGCCCATCGTGTGTCGTACATTCTCCCGGTTATTTTAGGATACCAGTAATGCATGGCTCCGAAAAATGCGAATCCCGTACCTCCGAATACAATGAAATGAAAATGGGCAACAACAAAATGAGTGTTATGCAAATGAACGTTAGCTGCAAGAGAACCAAGAATTAGCCCCGAGAACCCACCGATCATAAAAACAAAGAGGAAAGCCATTGCCCAGTAGAATGGTGTTTGAAGGTCAATAGAACCCTGGTGCATTGTGGCTATCCAGTTAAACACTTTTATAGCACTTGGCACTGCGACAATAAATGTCAGAAGTGAGAAGGTATAAAGGGCAGTCCCGCTCATCCCGGAAGTAAACATATGGTGGCCCCAGATAAAATATCCAACAAAGGCAATTGCAAGAACTGAAGCGATCATAAATTTATAGCCAAATATAGCTTTATGGGAATATGTTGTGATAATCTCGGAAATAGCACCCATGGCCGGCAAGATCATAATGTAAACGGCCGGATGACTATAAGTCCAGAAAAGATGCTGATACAAAAGGGGATCGCCTCCCAGTGTCGGGTCGAAAAATCCTATGTGCAAAGTCCTCTCGGCAACAATCATTAACAGGGTAATACCGATTATAGGTGTGGCAAGTAACTGTACCCAGCCGGTAGCATAGAGTGTCCATGGGAACAAGGGCATTTTTAGCCAGGTCATACCCGGAGCCCGCATTCTGTGAATAGTTACCAGAAAGTTAAGCCCGGTGAGTATCGATGAAAAACCAAGGACAAAGGCGCCAAAAACTGCAGGTAGCATATTACCTGCTGTTCTGAAGCTGTAAGGAGCATAAAATGTCCATCCGGTATCAGGAGGTCCCTGTCCTGTAAACTGAGAGATTACTACCAGTGATACTCCTGTTACATAAAGATACCACGAAAGAAGATTGATTCTGGGAAAAGCAACATCCTTTGCTCCGATCATAATGGGTAACAAGAAGTTACCAAACACGGCCGGCAGACCCGGAATGACCACAGCAAAAATCATTATAATCCCGTGAAGAGTAAAGAATGCATTATAGGCCTGAGCTGACATAATTGTTCTACCGGGAGCAATCAACTCAAACTTCATTAATAATCCAAGTGTGGCTCCAATAGCGAAAAAAGTCAGGATCGAAAACATATAGAGTAGCGCTATCCTTTTATGATCAGTGGAAAATATCCAGGAAAAAATTCCTTTATATTTTCCTTTATAATCAAGATAGCTGGGTTCCGCTGTGTCTTTCTGATAAATCATTTACTAACCTTTTTATGAATTTTTATCCGCGAGAGGGCCAGGAATAAAAATATTGTGAGCACAATAAATAATATAACTATCGCTGAAACCCTTGTAACATTAAAAACAAACTGATTCCCTTTACTGTCATAACCATAGCAGATTGCAAGAAGCCGGTTGATACTTGGTCCGATCTTTCCTTTTGCAGCTTCAACCATCGTAATTTTTATATCGAAAGGAAGAAATTCAATACCCCGCAGATAACGTATTATTTTCCCATCCGCAGCAAGAGCAATGAGACCTGTAGGGTGTACAAACTGATCGTTTACCTTCTGATAATCAAAACCAACTGATTGAGTTAACTTAGCTATATCAACGCTGTCAGAAACAAAAAACTGCCAGTTCTTCGCTTCTTCTTTTTTCTTCATTGTGCTTATGTAGCTGGCTTTTTTGTTTATACCAAGCTTGATACCTTCAGTTGGATCAAAACTGATTGTTATAACATTGTAATCCTTGCCAAGCTTAAGATCAACTCCATCGATGAATTTTGAGATTCCCCACATCAGAGGACTGCATGTTCCGGCACATTGATAGTATACCAGATTAAGAATAGTAGGCTTGTTGATCACATCTTTCAGAAGAACGGTATCTCCTGCTTCATTTACGAGTTTTACATTGAGATCAACATACTGGCCCTGTTTTTCCTCGAAACCAACCTGCATCTGCTGATTGAAAAGAGAAGTCTGGGAATAAGAATTTATTCCTATCAGACAGACAATTGAAGTAAGAATAACTTTAATTTTACTCATTGCAGAATAGGAGATATAATTACATTACAAATTTTAAAATATTTTTCGTAAAGTATGATATTACAATTTATAAATTAACCACTATCTATTTTAGTAATCTAATAATGATCTACTTTTTATCAGGTTTTTCTTCCTCGGAATAAATACCTGATATCATAAGCGAACCACCCATCAGCGAAATATCCTTCAGCAGTGCAATTATCGTAATCGTTTTATCAGCATCGGTAAAAAGGTGAGGAATGTGAATTGTAATGATAAAGATGAAAAGCAATATTGCCAGAAGCAAAGTGGAAAATTTCACAAGTACTTTGGTAATTATACTTATACTTGCTGCAATCATCATTATTCCTGTCAGTATTATTGTATATGGCCCCAGGGGAATAAATGAAGTCAGCATGCCCAGGTAATAATCCAGCATCAGGAAATGATTAATACCAAAGAGGGCAAAAGGAATTGCAAACAGAATTCTTCCGATTGTTGTAAGGTTTTTCATATTTCTTTCTTATTAGCCGGATTCAGATTAATAATAACTCCTCAATTGTATGTGATTTTATACAGATCAGGCAGAAAAAATAACTATTAAAATATTTTGAATATTGATCGTTCATAATAATCAACATATTGCCAGTTACAAAAAAGACATTATAAAAGTATGAATTTTTTTCAGAACGGGTTTAAAAATGCTAAAAATCATTAAGTCTGTGGCTATTGTAAGATTTGTAATGAACAAAGGCAAATAAAAAATGTTAAATGCTAAAAAACTCATTATGGAACGAAGAAAATTTTTTAAAGCAGTTGGACTGGTAACGGCAGCTGCATATGTCAGTCCAAAAGTATTTGGTAGCGATCAGAAACAAGTAAAAGATTCCGGAATTGAAGGCGTGCCGGCTTCTGAATTTCCACCTCTTCCATTTTCATATGATGCACTGGAACCTTATATTGATGCAAGAACTATGGAGATTCATTATGATAAACACCATCGTGCTTATTATACAAACTTCATGAATGCTATTAAGGGAACTGCTCTTGAAGGCAAGACACTCAGCGACATTTTCAGTACTATTTCAAAGCAAACAGATGCTGTAAGAAACAATGGAGGCGGTTATTATAACCATTTGTTTTTCTGGAGAAACCTTGCGAAAGGATCTTCAGGACCCTCAAATGATTTGTCTTCAGCTCTTACGAAATCATTTGGATCGTTTGATAAATTCAAAGAGATCTTTAGCAATGCTGCAAAAACAAGGTTTGGCAGCGGATGGGCCTGGTTATATTTAGGAGGAGATAAGAAACTTGCAGTTGCAAGTTCTCCAAATCAGGATAACTCACTGATGGATTTATCACCTTTTAAGGGAACTCCATTATTAGGTTTGGATGTTTGGGAACATGCATATTACCTTAAGTATCAGAATAAAAGACCTGATTATATTGAGGCTTTCTGGAATGTGGTAAACTGGGATGAGGTAAACAGGAGATATAAGGTGGCAATGTGATATTTATCGACCCTCACCCCAAAGGCAAAGAAAATCTGATTATTTTATGTTTTCTCTCCCCTCAAGGGGAGATGCCGCGAAGCGGCAGAGGGGTTCATTTTAACTTAACAGATTTCTTTGGGGAGATACCGTGAAGCTGCAGAGGGGTTATGTATACAGGAACCTTTTGATCTTCAGTGTTGCAGTCTTCTGAAAAGGAACCGGCTGCAAAACAACCTTTTGGATCTGGCTGAATTTATTAACCTGGGAATTAACATATTGCTGCAATTCATATAACAGCTCATCAACTTTATCTTCGACCTGGCGTGTCATATCCTGTTTAAGGGTCTGGTATTTCTTTTCCAGCTCCTCCATGTTAACATGAACGAGGGCAACCAGTTTCCCTTTTTGCTGTACAACAAGAGAATCCAATACGAACCTGAAATTGTTAATAATTGATTCAATTTCTTCAGGGTAGATATTCTCACCGCTGGCACCAACAATCATATTTTTTAATCTTCCTTTTATATAGAGATTATTATTCCGGTCAAGAGTACCAAGGTCCCCGGTTTTAAACCAGCCATCGTCAGTAAGAACATCTTTAGTCATTTCAGGTTCCCTGTAATAGCCTTTCATCACATTTTGTCCTCTGGCCCATATTTCACCCTCCCCGGTATTTTTGTCAGGGTTATTAATAATAAGCTCTATGCCATCAATGGCAGGTCCTGTAGATTCAAACACAGCTTTCTGAGGGTTTGAACCTGCCAGAAGCGGAGCGGTCTCGGTAAGACCATAGCCTATAGCATAAGGGAATTTAGCTTCAATAAGAAACTTTTCAACTGCCTTGTTGAGTTTAGCGCCGCCAATACCATAAAACTTAAGTTTTCCACCAAATGTTTTCAGCAGTTTTTTGCCGGCGGCAGCATTCAGTTTTTTTCTTAGAAAAGGGATTTTATAAAGAAGCTTAAGTATCAGTTTCTCCCTGAATGTTGGCATAATTTTATTAAAAAATATTTTTTCAATTATCAGGGGAACTGTCAGCATCATAGTCGGCTTTATCTCAGCCAGTGCAGGAAGAAGAACAGAAGGAGTGGGTGGTTTCCTGAGATAATAGACACATGAACCGCAGAGCATTGGCAAAATCAAGCCAAGAGTATTCTCATATGTATGTGATAAGGGCAGAACAGATAAGAAACGATCATTTTCATCGATCCATTGTATATTTCTACCCTTAAGTGCATTGAAGGAAATGTTTTTATGTGTGAGCATTACCCCTTTGGAATGACCAGTTGTTCCTGAAGTATAAATGATTGATGCAAGGTCCTCTTCTTCAACCTCATATTTTTTAACAGGAATTGCTGAGGAATCGAATTTCCCGGAACCTTTTTCGGAATGAATCAGGGAATAATCCTCAATTAGAATAACTGTCTTCAGTTCTTCAGATTTATATCCTTCAATCTTACATAGTAATGAGTTAGAAATAAATATAGCTTTGGCGCCTGAGTGTTCAAGAACATTTGCAACTTCTTTATTTGAAAAATCAGGAAGAATTGGTACAGCTACTGCACCCATAAAAGTAGTTGAGAAGTAAGCAACACCCCAGTTTGGCATATTTAAACTAAGAATTGCCACTTTATCGCCCGGGCAAATCCCAATCTTTTCTTCAAAAGCCATCAAGGCCCGGATCTCGTTGTTCACTGTTTCATAAGTCCTTGGATCTTCACCCACAAAAGCATATGCAGGACGAGAGCCAAACTTCCTTAATGTCTCATTAAACATCCCGGGGAAAGTCAGCCTGATACCGTTTTCTTCCATTATCCTTGCTCTTAAGCCAATAATTATCTGCAAATGTACTTAATTATTGATTTCTGCGGCTAAATTTCAGGATATATTACCATAAAAGCCGAAAACCCGGGTAAAACTTTAAACCTTTATCAGCCAGAATGGTTAATATTGTATATTATTTTCAAACATGCAATTATGAGTCCGGTGATAAGAGTTACAAAAGAATTTCCTTTTGAAATGGCACATGTACTATGGAACTACGATGGGCCATGCAAAAATGTTCATGGGCATTCATACCGCCTTTTTGTTACATTGTCAGGTTTCCCCGCAGACAATTCCGATGATCCTAAAAACGGGATGGTGATTGACTTCAGTGACCTGAAAAGTATTGTTAAGAAACAGATAGTTAACATATTTGATCATTCGGTTGTATTGAGCAATAAAGTTGATAAAGAAAAGGCGGAGATGTTTAGCAGACTGTTTGGAAATACTGTCCAGGTTGGTTATCAGCCCACATGTGAAAATCTTGTTGCAGATTTTGCTAACAGGATAATACCGCATCTTCCCGGAGGAATCAGTTTACACAGTCTTAGGCTTTATGAAACTGCAACCTCTTTTGCTGAATGGTTCGCCAGTGATAATCCGTAAGGACGTTGCATGCAACGTCCCGTACTGATAAAACAAACGTCCCATACTGATAGAACAAAATAATGAAAATCGAAAAATGACGGACACTTCTAAAAAGCTCTTCCTCCTCGATGCATATGCACTTATCTTTCGTGCTTATTATGCTTTTATAAAAAATCCAAGAGTCACATCCAAAGGATTGAATACTTCAGCTATATTCGGATTTCTACTTGCTCTTGAAGAGGTTCTGCGTAACCGTAAACCAACACACATCGCTGTTGTTTTCGATACCCCAACGCCAACTTTCAGACATGAAATGTTCAGTGATTATAAAGCTCACCGTGATGAGACTCCTGAAGATATTAAAAAAGCTGTTCCTTATATCAAACGACTTATTGAAGCTTATAAAATTCCTGTAATTGATTATCCGGGGTTTGAGGCTGATGACGTAATTGGTACTTTAGCAAGGCAGGCTTCTGAACAGGGTTTTACCACATATATGATTACACCGGATAAAGATTATGCACAACTTGTCTCTGGTAGTGTTTTTATGTTAAAACCTTCCAGAAGCGGAAATGAATCAATTTTATGGGGAGTAGAAGATATTCAGAAGGAATTTAATGTTCAGCGTCCCGAACAGGTAATAGATATTCTTGCATTAATGGGCGATACTGCAGATAATATTCCGGGTGCGCCGGGTGTTGGTCCTAAAACAGCTATGAAGCTGATTTCAGAATATGGGAGTATTGAAGAACTTTTTAAAAATACAGATAAACTGAAGGGGAAATTAAAAGAGATCATTGAAAATAACAGGACGCAGATTGAAATGTCGAAAAAACTTGCAACTATCGAACAATATGTGCCTGTTGAATTAAATGAAACTGCTCTGGAACTGGAAGTCCCGGACCCGGTAAAACTGAAAACTCTTTTTGATGAACTCGAATTCAAAACAGTTGCCGCAAGAATACTTTCCGATATCGATAAATCAGAAAAGCCGCGTGAAACATCACAGCTATTTCCTTCACCGGCAGATACATTTCAGGGATCACTGTTCGGCGATGAGGCTACAAGCTCCACTAGCAGTAAAGATTCAATAGAGAGCGTTGAACATATCTATACTCTGCTTGAAAAAAGTTCTGATATCAGGGAATTTGTCAGGACGATTAATACACTTAAAGAGTTTTGTTTCGACAGCGAAACTACAAATATTGATCCTCTTGATGCCGAAATTGTTGCCCTGACATTTTCTTGGGAAAAAGGTAAGGGATATCTTATTCATTTCCCGGAATCACAAAAAGAAACCAAAATTATTCTGGAGATTGTCAGGCCTGTCTTTGAAAATCCTGATACACTCAAGATAGGACAGAATCTGAAATATGATATTCAGGTTCTGGCAAATTATGGGATTGAGGTGAAAGGGCCCCTGTTCGATACTATGATAGCCCATTACCTCCTTGAACCCGATATGCGGCATAACATGAACTTACTATCGGAATCTTACCTGGGTTATAGCCCTGTTCATATTGAATCTCTTATCGGTGAAAAAGGGAACAGTCAAAAAAACATGCGGTCAGTACCTGTTGACAAGCTCATGGAATATGCTGTTGAAGATGCCGATGTAACATACCAGTTGAAACAGATCTTTGAACCCCGGATTGAAAAAGAGGGTTTGGGTGATCTCTCGCAGAATATAGAAATGCCATTGATAAGTGTTCTGGCAAAAATGGAAAGAAATGGTGTGATACTAAATCTTGAAGATCTAAATGCTATAACTATTAATCTTCGTGAAGATATTATCTCTCTTGAAAAAGAAATATATGTTCTTGCAGGAACGGAATTTAATATATCCTCACCAAAACAACTGGGCGATATTCTTTTCATCAGGCTGAAACTCGATGATAAGGCAAGAGTAACTAAGACCAAACAGTTTATTACCAATGAAGAGATCTTACAAAGACTGACCAGCAAGCATCCTATTGTAGAAAAAGTTTTGGAATACAGGGGACTTAAAAAACTTCTGTCAACATATGTTGAAGCGCTTCCTCTTCTTGTCGATAAAAAAACCGGAAGGATTCATACCTCTTTCAATCAAGCTGTTGCATCAACAGGCCGACTTAGCTCAAATAATCCGAACCTTCAGAATATTCCGGTAAAAGACGCCCGGGGAAGAGAGATAAGAAAGGCATTTGTCCCGGATAAAGGCCATGTTTTTCTTTCAGCTGACTATTCACAAATAGAGCTGAGGCTTATGGCTCATCTTAGCAAAGATAAAAGCATGATTGCCGATTTTCTTTCGGGTAATGATATTCATGCCGCCACTGCCGCCAAGATATTCGGCGTTAATATAAATGATGTAACCCGTGAAATGCGCAGCAAGGCAAAAACAGCAAATTTTGGGATTATTTACGGGATCTCCTCCTTTGGTCTTTCCGAGAGGCTGACTATCGGAAGAAAAGAGGCAAAAGAGCTTATTGATGGCTATTTTAATTCTTATCCTGGTGTCAAGCTATATATGGATGAAAGTATCAGGAAAGCAAGGGAAAATGGATATGTCACGACAATGTTCGGACGTAAGAGATATTTACCTGATATTCATTCACACAACCAGGTGGTGAGGGGTAATGCTGAAAGAAATGCGATCAATGCCCCTATACAGGGTAGTGCGGCTGATATAATCAAAATAGCTATGATCAGGATATATAACAGTATGAAAACCGGGAATTATTCATCAAAAATGATTCTTCAGGTACACGATGAGCTTATTTTTGAAGTCGTAAGTGCTGAACTTGAAAAGCTGAAAGAAATGGTTTTGTTTGAAATGTCAAATGCTGTTAAGCTTGACATTCCATTGCTGGTTGAATGTGGAACAGGAAATAATTGGTTCGAGGCACACTGAGGTGCTTAACACCTCCCGCTTTGCGGGATCCCCCTGGAAGGGGAATAATACTGTGGAACTGAGAGAAATTTCACTCATGGACAGAGAACAAATCCCGCCTAAGCGGGTAAGGGAGGGCAAAACGGGAAGAGGAAGAATTGTTGGCAACGGATTAGATATTAAAGTAAATCATGGAAGTAAAAGTTTTGTTCTTCGGTGTTCTGGCTGAAGTTTCAGGAACATATTTTAAACATTATCGTGAAGTGAAGTTACTTAGCGATCTCAAACACAGAATCAGTGACGACTTTCCGGAAATAGTCCATTACAGTTTCCGGATTTCTGTTAATAATGAGATTACTGACAATGACATACTGCTCAAATCGGGAGATGAAATTGCTTTAATGCCTCCCTTTTCCGGCGGTTGAAATATCCTGTTTATAATTTAATGGATTATGGAAATTAGGTATTTAACAGAAGGTCCGGTATCAGCTAAAATTATATCGGATTTTGTTGAGAAGAGCGCCAGGAAGACAGATTTGGGTGGGCATTCAATATTTCTCGGGCAGGTAAGAGCTGATGAGACTGATGGGAAAAAGGTAAGAGCCATTGAGTATTCAGCTTATGCTGAGATGGTAGATATTGAGGCTGAAAAGATTAAAAAATTCATCCTGTCGGAGTTTAGCGATGTAAATGCAGTTGATATAGTTCATTCAACGGGTATTGTGCGCGCGGGGGAGATCTCACTTTTAGTATTTGTCTCAGCAGGTCATCGGCACCAGGCCATGCAGGCCTGTACCAGAGCCGTTGAATTAATTAAAGAGAATCTGCCGGTATGGAAAAAAGAGATTTTCGAAGATGATTCACACCATTGGAAATAGAAGATTTTCTCTTCGGCATGATCTCCCACCATTAGATTTACCTGAATAATTTTCAAAAAGCCCAAAAGTCCGGAACAGCTGCTAAAGAGGTTGCATTACTTTTCTGACCTCAGGATTATCACTTTTAGTGTTGTTTTTATCAGTTTTTCGTGTAACAAGGATGGATCCGGCTGTTCCTTTAAGAATGGAGTCATACTCTGCTTTGTCATTCAGGATTTCGCGAGCTTTCAAAACCTGCTCATCCTTTCCTATCGTCCATGCTATAGCTCCGCTCTCATAGAAATAACGGCTTATGATTTCATCTTCAAGCAAGTCGGTTATTTCATTTTTGAACAGTTTAAGATCCTGATCCAGATTATGTGTAACGTCTTTTTCCAGGTCATTAAAGAGATCTTTATGAATATCATAGTATTTCTCTTTTTTGGCGTTGGCGATGAGTTCGTTCAACGACTCTTCGGTACTGGTTTTATAACTGAATTTTCTCTCTTCAAGAAATGTTTTAAAGTCGCTATAGTCCTGATCAGTGAATTTGAATTCTTCCGGAGATTTAAGATTGGGGTGTGCCCAGTAATATTTTGTTGCAAAGTCGAAAATGTAGTTTCTGACATAGAGTTCCGATGATATCTGACTGAGTGGCGGCGGTACTTCTTCAATATCAGGGG
>WSSedB1CaDRAFT_10000428_pt1 | contig 18554 bp, 16 predicted proteins | sample WetSurSB1Cattail_FD_9460 | JGI IMG/M metagenome (IMG submission 9460)
GGTACGTGAAGCCGAGGAGCGCCTGAAACTGCTGCGCATCGGCCCGCGGCCCGATGCCGTTCAGGAACGGCGCGCCCAGGTTGATGCAGCCGATGCCGGTCTTTCCCTTGCAGAGACGCGGCTCTCCAAGAGCATCCTGACCTCCCCGGCAGCCGGACTGATTCTGGCAAAACACGCCGAGCCGGGCGAGATGCTGGCCGTTGGCTCCCCGGTGCTCACCCTGGGTTTGATGGATGAAGTGTGGCTGCGGGCCTATATCCCAGAAAGCGATCTGGGGCGAGTGGTGGTGGGCCAGAAGGCCCGCGTCACCGTGGACTCCTGGCCGGGTCGTTCCTTTGCGGGACGAATCAGTTTCATATCAGCCCAGGCCGAATTCACACCCAAAAACGTGCAGACCGAGAAGGAGCGGGTCAAACTGGTCTACCGCATCAAGATTACCCTGGCCAACCCGAAGATGGAACTTAAACCGGGCATGCCGGCTGATGCAGTTATAGAAACAGGCAATCAAGGGCATTAGCCACGGATGACCGTCATCGCACACAACCTCACCAAACGATTCGGCAACCTGACCGCTGTTGACAGTCTTTCCCTCTCCATAGCCGGAGGCGAGCTGTTCGGCCTGGTCGGCTCGGACGGAGCCGGCAAGACCACGACGCTGCGGATGCTGACCGGCGTCATGGATCCCAGCGACGGCGAGGCGCACATTCTGGGACACTCCTGCGTCAACCTGGCGCCGGTGCAGGGCGATATCGGCTACATGAGCCAGCGCTTCGGGCTCTATCCCGATTTGACCGTGGGAGAGAACATCCGCTTTTACGCCGACCTGTTCGGAGTATCCGCCGCGGAGCGGAAAGCGCGCACGGAGCGGCTGCTGACCTTCAGCGCCATGGCTTCCTTTACCGGGCGGCAGGCGGGCAGACTCTCGGGCGGGATGAAGCAGAAACTGGGGCTCTGCTGCGCCCTGATCCACCAGCCGAAAGTGCTGTTTCTGGATGAACCGACCAATGGCGTTGACCCGCTTTCACGCCGGGATTTCTGGCGTATTCTGCGTGACCTGCGCTCCGAGGGTGTTACCATTGTGGTTACCACCGCCTATCTGGACGAGGCCGAGCGTTGCGACCGGGTCGGGCTGCTGCACCAGGGGAAACTTCTTGCCTGCGACACCCCGGAAAAGCTGACCCACGGATGGTCCTATTCGTTGGAAGATCTGGTTATCTCCAAAATCGGAGACCATGTCTTCCCCCCTGTTTCCAAAGCAGGACCGGAGGAGATTTCACTCCGCCGTCAACACCCCTTCTCTCTCCCTCCTCCCTCCGAAAAAGGGAAAAACGAACTTCCCGCCGTTTCCCTCAACCGCCTCAGCAAACACTTCGGCAACTTCATTGCCGTGGACAACGTCAGCCTGGACGTTCCCAAGGGACAGATCTTCGGATTCCTGGGACCCAACGGAGCAGGCAAATCCACCACCATCCGGATGCTGTGCGGCATCCTGCCACCCAGTTCCGGCAAAGGCACCATTGCAGGCTTTGATATCAGCACAGAACCGGAACGGATCAAAGAGAACATCGGTTACATGAGCCAGCGCTTCTCGTTGTATGAAGATCTGACTGTTGAGGAGAACATCGCCTTCTACGCCGGGGTTTACCGTCTGACACCGCACAAGCGGCGCGAGCGGACCGAATGGGTGATTGAAATGGCCGGTCTGTCTGAACGGCGCCGCTCCAAAGCAGGTGAACTCTCCGGTGGCTGGCGCCAGCGCCTGGCGCTGGGATGCGCTATCCTGCACGAACCACCGATCGTCTTTCTGGATGAACCCACCTCGGGTGTCGATCCCCTGAGCCGCCGCAAGTTCTGGGAACTGATCTACTCCCTGGCCGCTGACGGTGTCACGGTCTTCGTCACCACCCACTACATGGACGAAGCCGGATACTGCGACCGGCTGGCCCTGATCTACCGGGGCAAGCTGGTGGCAATCGGAACGCCGGAAGAGTTGAAGCGTGAGCGGGCAGCAGCAGGCGGCAAACTACCGAGCCTTGAGGATGTCTTTATCGGTTTGATTGAAGAGCAGGACAGGGAAGCGGAGAATGGACGTTGACATTCTGATCCTCCATCTAATATTTGAACTTCCGGTGAATCCTGTTAATCTTTTGATATGAATACGCACATCACGCCGGCGAGCAACGGCAAAAATCCCGCCAAAGATTCTCAAAAAAACCCCCCGTCACAGGTAAACTCAAACCGGACTGCGTTTCATTGCCAAAACAATGAATTGTTAAAGAAGAGGTCATGCCATGACTGAGGAAAATGTCCAGCAAACAGATACTACCCAGTTACGCCGCCGGGCGGAAGATCAGTCCGGAGCGGACGCCGGGACAGCGCCCCCATCCGGAACCGGAGAAGATCAGTCGCGGCTTTTCCATGAATTGCAGGTGCATCAGACCGAGCTGGAGCTGCAGAATGCAGAACTCCTCCAAGCCAGGAATGAGCTGGAGACATCCCTGGAAAACTATACAGACCTCTACGATTTCGCCCCGGTGGGCTACGTTAGCCTCGCCCGCAACGGGGTAATCCGTAACGTGAACCTCACTGGTTCCAGTCTCATGGGGATCGAACGCTCACGGCTGATCGGCCGGCACTTCGAACAATTCGTCTCCACTGATACCAGTTCAATTCTTGCTGCTTTCCTCGGAAAAATCTTTGCAAGTCAGGTCAAGGAAACCTGCGAGGTGACGCTCCCGAGAGAGGGGAATCCCGCGCGCTTCGTGCAGCTCGAAGGGGTAGCCGTCGCATCGGGAGATAAGTGCCGCATTGCATTGATCGACATCACCGAAAGGAAGCGGGCCGAAGAGGCGCTTCGCCAGGCAAGGGAAGCTGCCGAAACACTTCGCCTGGAGAAAGAAGCTGCCGAAAAAACCGCCAGGGCAAAAAGCCAGTTCCTTGCCAACATGAGCCACGAGCTGCGCACACCGATGACCGGCATCCTCGGCATGCTCCAACACGCCCTCGAAGAAGACCTCCCCCCTGCGCCGCGCAAATACCTGGAAACAACGCTGAGTTCGGCCCGCTCCCTCCTCGGGATTCTTAACGATATCCTCGATATGGCAAAGATCGAGACGGAGAAACTGACTATTGAAGAGAAACCGTTCTCTCTGCATACGTGTCTCACCGAAGCGGCCAATATTATTATTCCCGAGGTTCGGCGCAAGAAACTCGACTTTTCCGCCTCGGTGGCGGATGATGTGCCGGATGCTGTTACCGGAGACCAAGTGCGGCTGCGGCAGGTTCTTATCAACCTTATCGGCAATGCCGTTAAGTTCACTGAAACCGGAAAGGTTACCGTTCGAATCACCGCCGGCGGGACAACCGCCGATAAGAAGCGGATGTTCACCTTCGTCGTTACGGACACCGGTATCGGCATCCCAGATGGCAAAAAGAACCTTCTCTTCCAGGCTTTCAGCCAGATTGACGTCTCTCACAGCCGCAGGTACGGCGGCACGGGGCTTGGACTAACAATTTGCAGAGAGATTGTTGAACTGATGGGCGGGACAATTGCCATCGAGAGCAAAGAGGGGGTTGGAAGCGCCTTCTCCTTCACCGTCCCCCTGGGAGAAACCACATTGGACAGTGATACCCTCACAACAGCCGAATCCTTTTCACTTAAAACAAGAGCTTCCGCGCCAGAGGGAGAAAAAAAACCGCATATCCTTCTTGCCGAAGACGATCCGGTCGCCCGAACTGTTCTCGAACTGTTGTTCAAGCGGTCTAACTACAAACTTGATTTTGCCGAGGATGGCCGGATGGCGGTCGAAATGTGGGAACAGGGCGGATATGACCTTGTGCTGATGGATGTTCAAATGCCGCGGCTCAATGGCTTTGAGGCGACCCGCGCCATCCGGGAGAAAGAGCAGGAGCGTGGCGGCCACACCCCCATCGTCGCCATGACGGCCCACGCCGGCAAGGAAGATGAGGATAGTTGTCTCACCGTCGGCATGGATGCTTATATTTCCAAACCGATTGATTTCAACAAGTGTTTACAGTTGATAGGGCAAATCATCAAGGGACTCGGAATTAACTGATATACCAAGTTTTACGCTCAGGTATATTGGTTAGTTCCAGGTTCCTGAGCAGAAGTCCGGCTATTGAGAGTATTGAACGGGATTCGTTGCGTGTTCAGTGGAAAGGTCAAATGGTTGTTACAGGATAAATCCGTACATTCCGCTGAAAACGAGTTGCTTGCGGCTGGAGCGGGTTCAGATGAACCCTTTGATCTGGCAATCATCGGCGGTGGATTCAGCGGCCTCTGCATCGCCTATCATCTGCTCACCCATGAAAGTCTGGAGACAAAGTTCCGTTGCGTCATCATTGAGCCCGGGGAGAATCTGGGAGCCGGGGTCGCCTACCGGACCGACTCGCCCCGGCACCTCCTGAATGTCCGCGCCAAGGGAATGAGCATAACCGAATGCGATCCCGCCTTCTTCGCCCGATGGCTCGCGGAGAATGCTCCGGAATTCACCCCCGACGATTTCGTGCCCCGAGGCATGTATCGCCGCTACATCAATGACTGCCTGACCCGGGCGATCATGCAGGGACAACCGGGTGCGCTTACTCTGCTAAAGGATGAGGTACACACGCTGGAACCGAAGCCGGGATCGGAATGGTACCGCCTCCGCCTGAAATCCGGCCGTGACGTCCGGGCTCGAGCCGTTGTTCTGGCTCTCGGTAACCTTCCTCCCAAAACCCCTCTGGATAAGGGATTGCTGGCAACGCCCTGGAGCTCCTTCACCGAATACCACAAGCTGAAAAATCTTGCCATCGTCGGCGCCGGCCTCACGGCGCTGGATGTTATTCTGGAGGCCGAAGCATCCGGCTTTTCCGGACACTACTTCATCATCTCCCGCCACGGCCATTTCCCCAAGCCCCATTGCGAGCCCCACATTCCGGTCCCCCCTGAACTGCACGAGTGGGCCGCGGAGCTGGCTGCCTCCAGACAAGGGCTCAGGCCGGTGCTGAGGGCCTTTCAGCACAAACGCAAATCGGGTATCGGCTGGGAACATCTGGTGGATGCGCTCCGCAGGCATTCTCCCCTAATCTGGAGCAGCTTCGATCTGCATGACAAACGGCAATTCCTCCGGCATTTCCGTACCCTCTGGAACATCCATCTCCACCGTTCGTGCCACGCAAGCATGCAGGTTGTAACGAGTTTGAAAGAGACCGGGCGCCTGCGGCAGATCGCGGCCCGGGTGGTCGATGTGGAGAAGCGGACCGGGGCCGGAGACTCGGCGGTGCGTCTGGTGTTACAGTCCGATGCGCTCCCGGCGCTGGATGTGGATAGGGCAATCAACGGAACCGGACTCTTTTCCGATATCCTGCGCACCGATTCGCCACTGGTGGCACAGTTGATACGGAACCGCTTGGTCCTTCCGGATGAATTCCGCCTGGGATTCAAGGTAAATGAAAACGGACAACTGCTATCCGCCAATGGCGTTGTTCAGCCGGACCTCTTCACCGTCGGCGCCTTACGGCGAGGGGAGGAACTGGAATCCACCGCCGTGCCGGAGATCAGGAGGCAAGTGCGGGTGATGGTCGAGGAGATTGTCCGGATTATGGCGGAGCGAGGTTGAGAGAATCGGCAACTGGTTTATTGTTATCTTGGACCTCTTAATGGTGTTTCACGAAAAAGATGAACACATAGAACGCGATCATGGCAATTACGATGATTATGGCAATCGCCCCGCCCTGCGTCGCGGAAGCCGATGATTTCACGCTCTCCGTCAGGGCCACGGTGCGTGCCGGATTGAGGCGGTTTTTCAAAGAAGGTATCTCGGTCCCTGATGATGGCCTGCGGTATCAGCGCCGGTGTTCTGGTAGTTATGTTTTCCATCCTCTTTACAGCTGTTCCGATGGCCAGAAACTCGATCAATCCTCCGCTAAGCTCATAGACATGGATCTTGACCCCGACGACATCATCTGCCCCATGGCGTTTGGCGTCCACCTGGATTCTATCCAACGCCTTCTCGAGCAGTGGTGAACATGGCGGCGAACATGATAATGTATTTTTTGCCGCATATGCTATAGTAACCGACGTTTGTCCGCTGACATCATATAAGGAGTGTTTTATGGAAACAACCCTGACTGATATCGAGGCTAGGGTGCTCGGTTGCCTGATAGAGAAGGAAATGACGACGCCCGAGTATTATCCGCTTTCCCTAAATGCCTTGACCAACGCCTGCAATCAGAAGTCGAACCGCGACCCGGTCATGGGACTTGATGAAGAAAGCGTGGTACGCGCCCTGGATAGCCTGCGCTTCAAACAACTGACGGTGGTTGCGGCCGATGGCGGGAGGGTGCCGAAATACCGTCATCTTCTGGCGGAAAAACTGCGTCTGGTTCCGCCTGAACTGGCGCTTGTGTGCGAGTTGCTGGTACGCGGTCCCCAGACTTTGGGGGAGTTGCGGACCCGGGCGGATCGGATGCAAGCTTTTTCGGATCTGGCCGCCGTCGAAGAGGTGTTGCGTGAACTGATGGAACGTGAAGAACCACTTGTGACAAGGCTTGCCCGTCAAGCCGGCCGCAAGGAAGCGCGCTTTGCCCAACTGTTTACCGGTGAGCCTTTGCTCTCTTCAGAAGAACACACCCCACCCTCGGAGGCAGTCCGTATACGGGTGATGGAGGAAAACGATCGCATTTCGAACCTCGAAGAGCAGGTTACCTGCCTGAGGGAAGAGGTGGCGATGTTGCGGCGGATGGTGGAGGAGTTTAAGAGACAGTTTGAATAGTTGGTATGAATCCAGTTTGTTTTTGAGGTCCTACGGATGACTTTTTCTATTGATGACATTACAAACCTGCTTGCGCGTCACCAGCCGGTGGAACAGCTCTCCGGCGATGACGTCAAGACCCGTGCCGCCGTGGCGATGATTCTGCGACAGGGGCAGCGTGGTCTGGAACTGCTCTTTATTCAGCGCTCGATGTTTGAGAATGATCCTTGGTCCGGCAATGTGGCGTTTCCCGGCGGCAAGGCCCAACAGGGAGAAGAGCCGCGTCAGGCCGCTGAACGGGAGACTGCCGAGGAGATCGGTCTTGACCTGAATAGCGGGCTCTATCTTGGGCAGATGCCGATAGTGCGTGGCTCCTTACTGCCGGTACAGGTCTCCTGTTTTGTCTATTGGATGAATGGATCGCCTGTGGAGCTGGTGCTGAACGGCGAGGTGCATGACACCTATTGGGCCGGCCTGGACGAGTTGGACAACCGTGAACGGCATCTGATCGCTTCGGTCCGTTTCCGCGGCGAGGAGTTCGAGGTTCCCGCCATCAGGCTTTCCTGGCCCGGCTCACCTGTTTTATGGGGGCTGACGTACCGGTTGGTGATGCATTTCCTGGAGATCTATCGACACGAATCATAGCATGGGTTGCTTTTTCGCCATGAGCCGTTACACTGTAAACGTTATGCCGATATTAATTTTACGGGAGGATTTCAATGAGCGGACGGACAGTTAATTTTAAAGGCAACCCATTGACATTACTGGGATCAGAGTTGAAAGTCGGAGCCAAGGCTCCGGATTTTTCCGTTTTGGATAACAAGCTCGGGCCGGTGACGCTGGCGAATTATGCGGGGAAAGTTAAAATCATCTGCTCGGTGCCGTCCCTGGACACGCCGGTTTGCGATACCGAAACGCGGCGTTTCAATCAGGAAGCGGCCAATCTGAAGGGTGATGTGGCGGTGCTGACCATCAGCCAGGATCTCCCTTTTGCCCAGGCCCGCTGGTGCGGCGCCGCCGGAATCGACAAGGTTGTCACACTCTCCGATTACCGTGATCGCGCCTTCGGCAACGCCTATGGCGTGATGATCAAGGAACTGATGCTGCTGGCTCGCGCCATCTTTGTTCTGGATGCAAACGACACAATCCGCTACATCCAGATCGTTCCCGAAGTCACCAGCGAGCCTGACTACGACGCAGCACTGAAGGCAGTAAAGGCCCTGCTGTAATTATCACAAACCGTGGAGAAGCGGCTGTGCGCGTCTCCACGGTTTTTTTATTCCGCAAGCCTTTTCAAAAGCCAGGCCATGTTTTCACCCAGCACCCGCATGGTACTGATCCCCTCCTCATCCTGTTCCACATCTCCGATATTGCGTCCGATACCCACATTCCAGTAGCTTGAACCGGGAATGATCATCTGTGAAATGGTGAAGAAATGGTTGATGGTGTCAAAAACATTGATGCCGCCGGCGCGGCGCACCGCTACCACCGCCGCGCCCGCCTTGCGTTTGTACATATCGCCGTTGGCGCGGGATACCATTCCGCAACGGTCCATCAGCGCCTTGGTTTCGGGTGTCAATGCCGCAAAATAGGTTGGAGACCCGATGATGATACCGTCCGATGCCAGCATTTTCTCGATGCAGGTGTTGGCGATGTCGTCGGTTAATGCGCAACGGTGATCCTTGGTGGCAAAGCACTGGTAGCAGGCGATGCAACCGTGGATTTTGCCGCCTCCCACCTGAACCATTTCGGTTTCGATTCCCTCCTTGTTCAGCACCTTGAATACATGGCCGATCAGAAGCGATGTATTGCCGTTTATGCGGGGACTGCCGTTGAATGCGGTGACTTTCATGGGATGACCTCCTCTTGTCAATCGATAAATGGAATCAGATCCTTTTGTTTCAGTCCTGCCTGCTCCATGCGGAATTTAATTACCTCGACCGGATCAGACAGGTCTATCGGATAGCGTGAATCTTCATATGTGTGGACCAACAGCACAAGCAACTCAAGCCGGTCTCTATTCGGCTTTGCGCTATCTATCAGCTTCTCGATCTCAGCAAGAGCCGCTTCATACTCTCCTTCTGTTTTCAAGACCTTGAGTTTCATAAGTACGCCTAGAATTTCTGTTTATCGGAGAATTAAGCAGCATATCCGCTTCTGTGGAACTTTCAACGAATGGAATTTACCGTTTTCAAGTTAAGCAAAAAGAACAATAATATCAAGATGCTTATCGTTTTGAGTTGTGAGTAATTACGTAAAAACTATCCCCATACTGGTATGTATTCAGTAAATTTTGTCGAAACATTATTGGGATCTTTTGGCTTGATCTTGCCCTGCGCCAAAGCCTCTTTTATGACCAAGGATACCTGCGGCCTCTGTTTTTCATGCATTTTGAATCGTTCCCTAAGGCTGGTATTGGTCATTCCACCACTGGAAAAATATTTTATGATGCTGTGCTGGTAACATGCCTCAATCCGCTCCATTGGCGTCAGCTCCGCGAAGGACCTGGGACAGTACATGGTTACGCGGAATGAATTCTCCAACTCCTCAAACTTCAACGGTGGTAACCCGAAGAGTTCTATGGCTGAAACTGCTTTTTCAAACCCTGAACCACGTTCTTCACAGATATTGTATCTACGGAATGCAGCAGCAAGAATCTCATTTCTCGATTCAGGCGTGGTCCTGATCAGACGGTCAATTTTCTTGGAAGGGAGTAACTTGCCCGGATTTGATATTTCGATACGATCTGAAAAAATTTCAATCATGGGGCCGAAACCACGAATACTGAAATCCTGATGAATCAGCGCGTTGGCAACCAGTTCCCTGATGGCTATTTCCGGGTAGACTGTCGTTTCAGCCCTCAAAGCATTTTTGATGATCTCACTGCCGGGAAGTAAAGCCTTGATAAACTCGATCAGGCCTTCGAAGCCAATTGCATATCCTTTTGAACCGGGAAACTCTTTTTCAGCTTCCAACTTATTGATGCCCCTATACTTTATGAGTCGAATGCTCTTGCGCGTTAAGCCGTCAAAATCCTTCAAATTCTGTGCCGCCGACAAAGCGCCAAAATTGGTAATGTAATAACCTGCGCCGTCCACCTTGTCGATCATCTTTTCATCTTTCATCCATTGCAGTACTTCGTCATTTGTTTGCGGCACAGGCTTGCCCAGCAGTTTGTAAATACTGCGAAAATCCAGAACATCCAGTATTTCCGGCGCTAACTTGAGTTTGGAAGCATGTAGCTCTTCAAATTGCGGAGTCTTACTGTTCAGCATTAAACCGCCTATTTCCTGGCGTGATGCTTTTCTGGTAGTACCACCACTGCGGATATAGGCGTCCTCCATGGTGCCGGAAACAAGATGCACAGGCTTGATGGCGCTCTCCCGAATATGGACAAAAAGTAGAGGGAAACCTTGATAGTTCTCAATGGCATGGTCAACGGTAACGACCGGATTCAGCGAATCGCGACACAGGCTGCCCAGCCTCTGCACGATTTTCTCGGCAGTCTGCTGATTAACACCAACGAGTTGAAGCGGGTTGTCTTGAATGCCGAAAATCATGAAACCGCCACCCGGTTGATTAGCAAAGGCTGAAAGGTGTCGGCAGAGTTTGGCGTTATCCGGCGAAAGGTCTTCCTTCCAATCCAGCTCATTCAACTCTTGAGGAATGGGGTTAAGGCTGTGGCCAAGAAAATCCAGGGCTTTCTGTATCCAGTTCTTGATCATTTCCGTTTTCCAGTTAAGCAAGAATATTATTTGATATCAGTGCGTTATGATTAATTTACGTTTTCCAGTTAAGCAAAAGCACAATGAGACACTTGATGGTTCAGGCATAGTTTGATCCCATTTGTGAGTATTGGGGCATTATTCAATTTGAAGAAAATCAAAGCGACCGATTCGCAAAAGGTTTTCCAGTGCTCGTTCTGCATCTTCACGGATTTGAGCATCTCCAGAGTTCAACCCTGCTTTCAGGATTGGCTTGGCATCTTCGGCAGATATATATATGTTACTGCCTTGATCCAGCGTGTCTGTTATCTTCGCAAAGCATTGGACGACTTGAGCTTGGTGATCTGGTAGCAGATTGATAAGAGTACCCATCTCAATAGAAAGTCCTGCTTTTTTTGTCTGGCGGAGATCGAGTATTTTGGAATAAGCCTCCAAACGCCACTCGGGCTTGAGGCATTCCGCGCCTAACCAAAAAGTAAATTCATGCAATTCCTGCGGCTCGCCCGCTTCAAAACGCCAATCAAAGAAAGCAATGACGCGCTCGACCAGACTGTCTTCCAGATGCTTGCCGCTGTTTCTCAGCGAACGCCCCACATGATCGAAAAGATGAGCCCAACGCTGGTGCTCCTCGGCTGTCTTTTCGTAAAAGCGGGCCAGAAGACTCTCTTCCCCGGTTAGTGGGTAAATCTCCCACAGGTAATAGGAGAAAAGATGTTGGCCAAGCCTATCAATAAGATCTCTGCGTGAATCTTTGCCACTATCAAATTCCTCCAAATTATCTATGGCAAGCTCAAAATCTTGCCGTAGCATATCGAATGTCAATTTAGTCGGTTGGCTGTATCTCAAGAAACTGCCGAATGCCTCGCGCCAAATAAGTGCATTATTCTGGGGGAATAGTTTGCTTTTATTATCACGAGCCCAGTCTTTGTTGAGCACGCAGAGGTTACCAAAGTGCAGACCCAGAAAAGCATGTTCTGGCTTCGTCAACGCAATCTCGGCATTTGCTCCCAATCGTTCATTGAGATAGTCCGTAACCTCCGGAACGGCATCATCAGGCAGGTAACGACGAACCCAAAAACCAAAGTTGATGAGAGATTCAAGTGCGCGGCTCCGGGTATTGTTGATTGCCTCCGTGATTTGATCGTCGCGATTAAGAAGAACGGCTTGATCACGATCCAGACGCCAATCAAACTGGGTACACAGCTTTTGGAGAAGCTTTGCCAGGCTGCTCCTCGCAGCGAGGGGCACATTCGCATCCTTATTCAGACAGACGTCGATAAAATCAACCACCGCACGCCGTGAACTTCCCCAATCCGGGCGTTCGCGTGACTCGTCGTTTGGTTCAGACTCTCCGGCCCTACGGTCAGTATCAGGATGTTGCAGAATCCAATCACAGAACTCGACCCACTGATCAAGTTTCTCAAAATTACGATCCTTAACGAACCCCTGCATGGCTTTTGCCATTGCTGCGATATAGACCGGTCGTGTAATGTGTTCACGATGCGCCATCCAGAATGACAAGCGGCCCTCATCCGGGACGATAGCCTCTTTGAACAAGGACTGAAAAACTCCTACAAGAGCAGTAATATTGATCTCAATCAGCCAGTTGCCTTTATCGCGGTGTCCGTCATCCCATTCGTTAATATAGGCAAGCAACTCTTTATCTGCAAATTTTGCTAATTCGTCAGCAGATTTTGGGCTCTGGTAACTGACAAAACCACCTTTAGTACTTCCACAAGGCGAAAAGTCCTCATCAGAGAGAGGCTTTTCTTGATTTTCAGATTCCAACTCATCAAAATAGGTCCGGTATTCTCCAATCAATAAGATGGCGAACGGGCGCAGTTGCTTTCGATGGAAATATCGCTTCCGTTGCCGGAAAACCTCTTCGCTATACTGGTCTCCCATCCATTCGCGAAAGTCCTCTTTTGATGGGCCACTCAGGATGAGGTCGAAAATTCTTGATCTTTCCGCCTCACTAAGCAAACGCAGGCCATAGTGCTCGCAAGCATTCCGAATCATAAGTTGGAATTCGTAGTGGTGCTCCCATTTAGCATAATCTTTATGGCCGAGAATGAATTCGCGAATCCATGCCAGTGTTTGGTCGTTCAGATGCAGAGCGTAAAGATGCTGGCGCAGGCGCTTAAATATCTTCCATCTCTGGTTCCTCAGAGCCTGGTCCAGCGCCTCAACCGAATCAGGAGCTTTATCGAAAACCTGCTCGCAGGCATATGTTAGCGTGTTTACCAGGGTTTCCTTGGAGTTACGATAATCTCGATCCGGGTGATCCAGTCGGCGGCACCAGATTTCGGAATAGTCCTCATCTCGTCCTTTATCCAGATCATCCTGATGAGCTCCAAGTCGGATCATGCTCGCCGTTGCATCTATTAAGATACGGGCAACTTGATAGGACTCGCGTTCGGCTAAAGGACGGACACCTTTTTCGATGATTTGTTGATATTCCCAGTCTCTGAATCGTGGAGCAGGCTCAAGAGACGCTCCGTATTCGTTTGGATTTTCCTTGCGTCGTGCACGTTTTTCCTCATCACGAGGATCTGGACGGAATTCGACAAGTTTAAGTAAGATGGCGGGAGTGATCTCGGAAAGTTCAGCATCGAAAATAAACGGTTTCTTAAGTAGCTCAATGAGAAGCTCGTGTCCCCACTGAGTATTGTCAATGAATAACAGGATGTGGTGTAAAAATTTCTCTACCATTTGCGACGAATCGGCTTTTACTACAATTTTTATGATGCCTTCCAATACTCGGAAGTTTTTAGTGCTCGGAATTTTAGAAATTTCCTCTATGACTCTGTCGGGGGCAGCGTCGAATATACGAATAAGGTACTCAAGTGGTGGCCACCCAGGGACAAGATAATGTCCCTCAGACGTTATTTCGACCTCAGGGGGATTGAGAAAATACCCCTTTTCTGAAAGATATGGAAGCCAGATGACTTTGCTGGCATTTTTGAAAAAGTAATCGTAATTTGACCCTCTACTAGCCAACAACTGAATTGCACGCTGTATTTCAATAGATGTTGCCTGTGCCCCACGCCCAAGTATTGCTTTCAATTCGGAAAGGTCTTCGGTAACGATAGGTTTTGTCAAATCGATCTTTTCCAGATCCTTACCAGAAATTTCTGGTTGAAATGCTTCTATGTATTTTTGAAGATCTGGGAAATGCGATATATAGCGACGCTTGGCACATGCTTGAATAAAGTCGCCATCCAAGCCAATTACGGCAATATTGGTATTGTGTTGTTTGTGGTATTGATCTAATGCACTGATGATAAAGGCATCAGGAAATTCCTTTGTTTTCTTTTCAGAAAATGGTGGAAGGACCTCGAAATACCAATCAACAACGTCATCCAAATTGCCTGCAATTGGGAGGCTCTCCACAACAAAATGTTGCTTGAACAAATCCCATTGGTGGCTCATTTCCTCAATGCAGCTTTTTTCTAATTCGTTCTGGGAGGGGATATTAACGATAGACAGATTGGTGATTGGGTAAGCCTTGTGGGCTTTTACAACTGCTTCAGCAGCTTTTTCTGCCTCTCTTTTGAAATGGCGGAACAACTCACGCTCCATCATAGCCGGAACAAGCAGACGGAGACCTCCCTTAACGAAAGTATCCGTCAAAGCGGTAAATGCTTTATTGTCAAGCCGGAGTCCCTGTCGCTTGAAGAATTCCGTATCGATATATATGGAGGTAGGTACATGTCTCATGTTAAATCTTCCTCTATGTCAAACAGCACAACAACATTAGATCACTGCAACTTGGCCGTTCATCAGCATAAGCAGGAGCCAGTCGCGGAGTTGGATGAGATGTTGGTTTTTACAGGTATTGTTTGCTATACGTTCGAACGCCGGTTCAACAACTGAAGCGAATTTTTCGACAATGGCAGAATATGGAGTAGCAAGATTAGTGAATTCAATGTCATTTGAGACAATTGAGCCAGAGGACTTAACCTCCAAATGATGGATTAATTCCTTGGTGAGAAAGAATAGGAATGGGGAGCTGATGCCACTCGTTGTCCTCGCCGTCAATGCCGGGGTTCATCCTGGCGATGCCTGAGAGGAACAGCTCAGGAAAGATATTGGTCTCTTCATCCCACGTGGCGCTTTTGAGAGAGGTATATTGATAGCCGAGCCTGACCAGATGCAGGATGCAGGGGATTTTGACTCTTGAGTCTTCTGTAAATATCATTAACCCCCCAACTATTTGAAACTCAAATTACCGCCGTCTCCCACCCCCGGTGAAATAGACAAAAAACAGGCTAACAGTTTAGACATTACGCCATTACAGATCCCGCTCCACCCTTTTGATCATGATCGAATTGACCACCACCGAAACCGAGGAGAGGGCCATGGCCAGTCCAGCGTACTCCGGTTTGAGGGTGATGCCGAAACGGGAGAACAGGCCTGCCGCGATGGGGATGCCGAGGATGTTGTAGAACATTGCCCAGAACAGGTTCTGCTTGACCTTGCCAAGGGTGGCCCGGCCGATCTTGATGGCGCGAACCACATCCAGCAAATCGTCCCGCATCAGGACGATGTCACCGGTCTCCTTGGCCACGTCCGTGCCGCCGCCGATGGCAATGCCGATGTCGGCCTGGGCCAGGGCCGGGGCGTCATTGATGCCGTCCCCCACCATGGCGGTAATCATGCCGCCCAGTTGGTATTCCTTGACCAGATCCTGTTTGCGATCCGGTAGTACCTCGGCCTCGAACAGATCAACGCCAACCTGCCCGGCCACGATTGCCGCCACATCGTTGTGGTCGCCGGTGATCATGCAGGTCCTGATTCCCATGCTCCGCAGCTCTTCCACAGCTTTTTTCGAGCTTGGTTTGAGGGTATCGGCGAACGCGGCCACACCCACCAGGGTTTCAGCGGCAGCCACGAAGATCAACGATTTTCCGGCGCCGGCCAGTTCACGGGTTCTGTCGGCCAACGGTTTCAGGCTGACTCCCACTTCCTCCATAAGCCGTTCGTTACCCACGCTAAGCCGAAACCCCGCATAATCGCAGGTAATGCCGTAGCCGCCGCGTTCTTCGAAATTATCCGCCTGGCCCGGTTGGATACCTGCTGTCTCGGCAGCCTTGAGCACGGCCTGGCCCAAGGGGTGGGTTGAATAGGCTTCGGCAGTGGCCAGGCACTCCAGGAGCCGGTCCGGATCAACACCCTTTACGGTTGCCAGGTCAGTCATGGTGGGGGTCCCGGTGGTCAAGGTACCGGTTTTGTCCAGCAGCAGCACCTGCACGCGGGAGATGATTTCCAGGGCCGAGCCGCGCTTGACCAGGATGCCGCGTCCCAGTGCAACGCCACTGCCGACCATGATGGCTGTGGGGGTGGCCAGTCCCATGGCGCAAGGGCAGGCGATGACAATCACGGCAATGGTAAACTTGAAGGCGGTCAGGAAGGGGGCATGAAGGGGGAAAAACCAGATGAAGAAGGTGACCATGGCCAGGATGATGANTGCGGGTACGAACCAGCCGGAAACTGCGTCGGCAAAGCGCTGGATAGGGGCTTTATCCCCCTGTGCCTCGCGTACCATGCGCACGATCTGGGAGAGCAGGGTGGCCTCGCCGATGCGGGTGGCGCGCACACGCAGCACGCCGCTTGTGTTGATGGTAGCGCCGGTGACATTGTCGCCGGCTTTTTTCAGCACTGGGAGAGATTCTCCGGTGACCATGGACTCATCCACAGCGCCACTGCCATCGATGACCTCGCCATCCACCGGGATGGTTTCGCCGGGACGTACCAGCACCACGTCCCCGATTCTGACAAGAGAAGCAGGTACTTCTTTCTCTCCCTCGCCGGTCAGCAGGCAGGCCCTGTCGGTTTGAAGGTGAAGCAGCTTTTTCAAAGCCTCTCCAGCTTTGCCGCGGGCGCGGGCTTCCAGGTATTTGCCAAGACGGATAAAAGCGATCAGCATGGCCGAGGTCTCGAAGAAGACCTCCCGTCCGGGACCGAGCAGGCCGGCATAGGCCAGCAGGGAATAGAAATAGGCAGCCGACGTACCCAGGGCCACCAGTACATCCATGTTGGTAGTGCGGTTTTTTATCGCCGCCCAGGCGCCGCGGTAGAAGATCAGACCGGCGGAAAACTGTACAACCGTTGCGAGCAACCAGTTGAGCTGCATGACGGCCCGGTTGTGGTGCATGCCCATGGTAAGCATGATCGGTAGCGATGCAAGCAGGGAGAAGATAAACCAGTTGCGCTGGGAGCGGAGATCGTCGCTGCCTGATGTGTCGTCCCGGTCCGGTTCGCCGAGGCTCACTCCATAGCCCAGTTTTTCAACATGGTGAGCGATTTCATCCGCGGAAATGACGCTTTCATCGTAGGTCGCGATCAGTTCTTCGGCGGCAAAGTTGACACCGGCTGATGAAACTCCTTCCAACGCGGCGATTGTTTTTTCGATCCGGGCAGCGCAGCTGGAGCATGACATCCCGGTTATGCTCATAACGGTCTTGGTCATAGGAGTTCAAGTGGTTTTTTGTACAACTATTTGATTCAACTGGCGAAATCACCCTTGATGGCGTGATCCCAAGTGATTTTAATGGCTGCTGCAATCGGCAGCGCCAGCAAAATGCCCCAAAAGCCGAGCAGTTCACCCAATGCCATGACCATGATGATGGTCATCAGCGGGTTAAGATTCATGGATTCCTTGAAAATCAGAGGTTTGATGATATAGCCCTCCAGGAAATATATCACACCAAAGGCAATTGCGGTTTTAGCCAACGCGGCAATGGTCTGGTATTTGAACCAGGCAAAAAACAAGGCTGGCAGGGTTGCGATAACTACACCGATAAACGGGAGGATCGAGGCGGCGCCAGCAAAGATACCGCAGAAGATTGGATGCTGTATGTCCAGAATCAGGAGTGCAACTGTTGACAGGAGCGCCACAATGATCGAGACAATCACCTGACCGCGCAGATAGCCGCCAATGCTGCTGTTCACCTCGAGCCCTATGTCGATGATGATGGCGCTGTTTTGTGCGGGAAGCAGGGTTTTCAGCGTTTCAATAATGGTATGCTTGTAGTACAGCATGAAGAAGACCAGAATCGGGGAGAGAACGATGTTGAAGATATTGAAAAAGATGCGGCTGCCGAAGGAATAGGCCATTACCCCGGCTTTTTGGGTGGCGGCATCGATGTTGTCCGAAGCTTTATCGATCAACCACTGGATCTCTTCCGAACCATAGCGGTCAGGAATCCGCGATTTCCACTCCAAGGCAATTTGTTTGATTTTCTGCATATATAACGGCAGATCGCGAACAAAACCGTCCCAGCCCATGGTGAGTTTGGGCACGATAATAGCGATAAAAAAGATGCTGAGAACGCCGATGATTCCGTACAGCAGCACCAAGGCGCGAATGCGTTTGATACCGTGCTTTTCGGCCCGCATCACCAGCGGGTCCAGCAAATAGGCAATGATCCAGGAAAGCAGGAAGCACGATATGGTATGCTGCAGTGCATAGCCAGCGGCCGCCACAAGGCACAACAGCAGAATAGCGGCGATCAGCTTGCCGTAGTCACTGCGGTGTGCGCTATGATGATAGGGGCTCACGTTGTCCCCGCGTCAGATGCTTGATAAACTTGTAGCGATGGTTTCGAGGGTAAACAGGTTGTTGACTTCCAGCCATTGTTTGACCCGGCTGGCGAGGAATTCGTCCTTGATCTCCTTGAGCCGGGCATGCTCTTCAGGGAAGAACGAAAGAATGTCGTTGAGATTGCCGAACGGTTTTCTGCCGTTTACGGAACTGTCCAGGAGTTTTTTGAGTCCGGCATCCTCGATGGCGCCGAGAAAGCCATTCATGATCTGGCGCTCAACACTGTAATCAAAACGGGGAATTTCAAGAAAACGCTCCCGATTGCTCTCCATCTGCCGCCAGAACTCCTCATCCTCAAGACTTGTGGGGACAAAGAAAATTTCGCCGGTCTGGTTGTCCAGAAAATAGACACGATTGCCCTGACCGCTGCTAAAAGCATCAATCAGTTCATCCCAGACAATTTCAACGTTATGTACAAATGCCATGGTATCGGACCTCTATTCCTTGTTGACTTCTATGGGGAGTGAC
>WSSedB1CaDRAFT_10000429_pt1 | contig 18524 bp, 18 predicted proteins | sample WetSurSB1Cattail_FD_9460 | JGI IMG/M metagenome (IMG submission 9460)
ATATTTAAGCGTAATGTCAAATATAAAAACCAATAATTGCGGTACCCGAAAAAAACGCAGACTTCCAGTTAGGCTATGCCAAGCAGTCGTCGTCACTAAAAAGCTCATTGTCATAACCGTCAAAATGGTTTTACTCACAATAAGAAGCAATGCCCGTTCCTGTCCCAGCCATAGCGATGGTAAAAGAATCAACAGCGATACACCGCCTGCTGCTAAAGCAGCCCGCAAAATAACCAGTAATTTTTCTGCGGACAATCGGCAAAGAACGATAAGTTCTCCAGCCAGAACACAAAGCAAAAAAGCACTATTTCTCGCCGAAGCTGTCAGAACGAGAACAACAAGCGTCAGCAGAATTTTTCCAGGTATAAATTGCACCGAAAAATTGCCGCTTCCACCTTGTTTTTTAATAGAAAATAAAATGTGTACAATTTTTAAAATAGATTTAGAAATAAAAAAATCTCTATCTCGCTGTGGTTCATAATTTTCTTCTTTATAAAGCCATTTTGGCAAAATCACCTGTTTCACTACTTAAACTCCGCCAGATGCTTTTCCATAATTAACCTTGTCCTTTACAAAAGAAGACAGAACTTTAAAAATAATAATTAGCAATGCTGTTCCAATCATAGCAGATAAAATATAACCAAATAAATCCGGCAATGTACCTACAGTATAATCAGGAAACAATGCTTCAAAGGAACTTCCATTTGCCAGACCCGATGGAATATAGCCCAAATTAGTTCCGTTATGTGCCACTTTTGCAATTTCTTCAGGCGCCCATTCGCCCCAGGCTGTTCCATCAGCTAAAAGACCTATTGGCGTTGCAAGGACAAGTACTGTCAAAAGACCATAAAGTGAAAATCTTCCCTTCCCTTTATGCTCCAGAAAAAAACCTGCTGATGTTTTCTTCAAATAGCCATAAATAGCTGTAGTAAACACAACTTCAGCCAGCCCAAAAAGAGTTAAATGGCCAATCATCATTGCCGGAATTGATATAGATAACGTATATGGACAGTAAATAGCCTGACCTGCAGCATTATGAAAAAATATTGGCTGAATACCAAATTCAACTGCAGCACAAAAAGCTGCAGCATTGATACCTATATAGGAACCAATGGCAATTGCCAAATATTCACCGCGCTCAGACGAAACCCTTTTCTTTATTTGCTCATAAACAAAATATCCTGTAAATGGCAAAACAAAAGCCATATTAAAACAGTTTGCTCCAAAAGCTAAAATACCACCGTCACCAAAGAAAACAGCCTGAATAAAAAGTGCGACTGTAATAGCCAGACAAGCAGCACTAGGGCCAAATAAGACCGCAAGTAATGTACCGCCTACCGCATGACCAGTTGTTCCACCGGGAAGCGGTACATTAAACATCATACTAAGAAATGAAAAAGCTGCCCCAATACCCAAAAGCGGCAATTGTTCCTTCGGTATTTCTGCCTTTACTTTCTGCAGTGCCATTCTCCAGACGGGCAGCATTACAGCTCCCATCACTGCACAAGTTGAAGGACTTAAATAATTTTCTGGAATATGCAAGAAAATCACATCCTTTCTAAGATATGCAATTATTATAAATCGTAACGAAAATGTCTACAAGCTACCGGGGGGGTTACTCCTTTATAAAAATTACAGTAAATTATAAATATCCCATAAAATATCGTATAAAAAAGTCATACTGCTAAAAAAGCAATATGACTTTTCTAATATATATTTATATATCGAGATTTTTTACAAGATTTGCATGATCCTCAATAAATTTACGACGTGGTTCTACTTTATCGCCCATAAGAATCGAAAAAATTTCATCAGCAGCTTCTGCATCTGTCATATCGACACGCAGCATAATACGGTCCTGCGGATCCATCGTCGTTTCCCATAACTGTTCCGGATTCATTTCGCCAAGACCTTTATAGCGCTGTACGACAATACCATCACGACCAATTTCATCAAGTTTCTTTGCAAGTTCTTCATCACTAAATGTATACCAGTGCTTCTTCCCTTTGCGTACCTGATAGAGTGGCGGCTGTGCAATAAACACACGGCCATTCTCAATCAAAGGCTTCATATAGCGATAAAAGAAAGTAAGCAGAAGAGTACGAATATGTGCACCATCGACATCAGCATCTGTCATAATAATGATTTTACCATAGCGGCTCTTTGTGAGATCAAATTCTTCTCCAATACCACTACCAAAAGCAGTTATCATCGTACGAATTTCAGCATTGCCAAATATCTTATCAAGACGTGCTTTTTCAACATTAAGGATTTTACCACGAAGCGGTAAAATCGCCTGAAAACGGCGATCACGACCCTGCTTAGCTGATCCACCTGCACTGTCACCTTCGACGAGGTAAATTTCTGCCTGCATCGGATCTTTAACTGAGCAATCAGCGAGCTTCCCTGGAAGACTGCTGATTTCGAGAGCATTCTTACGACGCGTAAGCTCACGTGCCTTTCTGGCAGCTTCTCTGGCACGAGATGCCATAATGGATTTTTCGATAATTTTCTTCGTTATCGCCGGATTTTCCTCAAAGTATTCTGAAAGACCTTCGGTTACGATGGAATCAACAATACCACGAATTTCCGAGTTTCCCAGCTTCGTCTTTGTCTGGCCTTCAAACTGTGGTTCACGAATTTTGAGACTCATAACACAGGTAAGACCTTCACGAATATCTTCCCCACTGAGATTTTCTTCCGAAGTTTTTAAAATATTTTGCTTACGGGCAAAATCATTTGCTGCACGTGTAAGCGCAATTTTTAAACCGGCAAGATGTGTCCCACCTTCTTCTGTATTGATATTATTGACAAAACTATAAATGTTTTCCGTATAACTTTCATTATACTGCATCGCAATTTCTACAACCGTTGTATCTTTTGTACCATTAAAATAAATTGGCTCCGGATTGACTATTTCCTTATTCCGATTAAGATATTTTACAAAAGAGTGAATACCACCTTCATAATAAAATATTTCTTTGTGATCATCACGTTCATCTGTCAGTGAAATTGTAATTTCTTTATTAAGAAAGGCAAGTTCGCGCAGACGATGCCTTAATATATCATACTTATAGCTTGTTTCAGTAAATATTTGATCATCTGGTGCAAAATGTACTTTTGTACCATTTTCATCTGTTTCACCAATGACTTTTAGCGGACTCTTCGTCACCCCGCGTTCAAAGGAAATTGCATAAATCTTATTATCACGCTTTACTTCAACATCCATAAAACTACTGAGTGCATTTACTACAGATACACCGACACCATGAAGACCACCGGATACTTTATAGCCATCACCGCCAAATTTACCACCCGCATGAAGTACAGTAAGAACAACTTCAACTGCCGGCTTACCACTTTCATGCATATCTACCGGTATTCCACGTCCATTATCAACAACTGTAATACTATCATCCTTATGGATACTTACTTCAATATGTGTACAATAGCCAGCAAGTGCTTCATCAATTGCATTATCAACAACTTCATAGACAAGATGATGAAGACCACGTTCCGACGTACTGCCAATATACATCCCTGGGCGCTTTCGTACAGCTTCCAGTCCTTCAAGGATCTGTATCTGTTCTGCACCATAGTCACCTTCGACAGCCGAGACCTCAGCACTTTTTTTATCAAGATGTATTTCTACATCTGTGAGATCAAAATCTTTATCTTCTGTTTCACTATTAATTGCTGTCCCAGGAATTATTTTTTCATTGTCATTTTCCATATGATTTTATAGTCCCCCATCATCTAAATTTAATTTTCATCTATATCAAATATCATACCAGCACGTCGCTTCAATGTCAGTGACGAAATCGCCGATAAATAAACTTTATCCTTTGTAAGAACAAATGACTTGGGCTTTTTTTCTAGAATATTCACGACCCGGCCAAGCGTTTTCATACGACTCATAAATTCCCGATTAATATCGGAAGAAACGATTTCATAATCATTAATGGAGATTATATCATCCACCGCTACAGTTCTATCGCTTCCAAGGTGTAAAAACATAGCCTTTTCCTCATTTCTTTACTACTGCAGATAACGGCTGCTTCTGCCACACCGTGCCACTTTTCTTTTTAAACGTTTTAGGCCACATCATATCATTACGCAAGCGATGAAGCGCCTTTGTTATATTTTCTTCGTTTAACTGATCCGGCGGCAGTGAACGATATAACATAACGAGCGTCCTTGCTTCCAAACTTTTCGTATCATTGGGTGCTACCGTTGCTGCCAGTCGCTGCAGTACCCTGATACGCTGTCGATTGACCATTTCCCGACTACAAGGAAGCTGTTCATAAATATCACTATAACGTGCCCATGGTTTCGACAACAAAATCTCACGAATTTTTGTTTCTTTCTCCTGTCGCAATACACGCTCACAACTCGTACAGTATTCTTTTTCCTTTGCACAGAGCGTTGAACAACGTCTGCAGGAATGATACTCATACTGCTTCTCCAATTTTTCCTTTTGCAGTTGTTTCTGATAAAGACGTTCCAATCGACTACGCAATGCCTCATCCTTTATCTCACTGCATTTTTCCGTCACGATCTTTCTTTCCTGCTCGCAAAGATTTACCTTGTGCAGCAAACGCCCAAGATCAGGTCCATCCGGCAGCTCTTCAACTTCCGCAGCTGCCTCACTTTCCCTATAGGAACAAAAACGGATATCTTTTATGAGAGTATCACCAATAAAAGAATTAATTTTACTTATAATCTCAAGTTTCATCATCATAAGATTATTGGCCCAAGCCGAACTTTTTGCCGAAATAAGCAGTGTAGTGAAAGATATACGAATTGGCCGAGTATTTGCTGCTATGTCCTTACCAACAATTTTTTTCCAATAAAACAAAACAAGCTGCGCTTTATATTGTTTGCGCATACCGATCGACTGAAACATTTTTGGCAAAATAGCCTCGACTCGCTCAACCCGTACGATCCGAGACATCTTTTTTCGCATGACTTCACCCCGCTATCGTTCCCGCCTTTACCTTATAATACCTGCCAATGCGTGTTGGCGGAAAATAGGCTTCATCCGTTGCTGTTATAACAGTTTGGATATGTTCCCGGCAAATAAATTGCAGAAGCTGTTCACGTCGGCTTACATCAAGCTCACTCATTACATCATCCAGTAAAAGAATAGGGTACTCACCCGTTTCCGATCGTATGAATTCGAGCTCTGCCAGCTTTAATGCAAGCACACCCGTGCGCTGCTGTCCCTGTGAACCAAAAGAACGCAAATTAACCCCATTGACTTCCAGAATAATATCATCGCGATGTGGACCTACAGTTGTCACGCCACGAATAATATCAAGTTCAACAGACTCTTTCAATTTATTATTATACCATGAAACAAGGGCTTCTGTCATCGTATCACCCTTCATCCCATTAAAATCATAACGTACCGTAAGATTTTCCTCATTTGCTGAAATACGCCGCTGCATAAGATTTGCCAGCATATTAAGTTTTTTTACTGCAACAAGACGGCGCTCAACGACCGAAGCTGCAGATGCAGCAAGCTGTGGGTCCCAAAGATCAAGCATATCCGGTTTTGCTTTATGCTCTCGTATACGTTTAAGCAGCGTATTACGCTGTGTAACAATCCGCGTATACTTTGAAAGTTCATGATAATAAGCAGGACTTGCCTGAGAAATCTCATTATCAAGAAAACGACGTCGACCAGCTGGTGCTCCTTTAATGAGAAAAAGATCCTCGGGAGAAAAAAGTACTGCATTTAATAAACCGATAAGCTCTTTTACTTGAATGTTTTGTCCGTTATAAATAGTCTGCCGACGTTTTTCACGACTGAAATGAAAAGCAAGATGATTTGCTACATCGAAGCGTTCAAAATCAATTCGTACAGCACCTTCATCTGCCTCCCATTTAATAAGATCAGATTCATTACTCGTACGATGTGAATGTCCCATAGATGCATAATATAACGCCTCTAGAATATTTGTTTTTCCTTGGGCATTTAGTCCTATTAAAATATTTATATTGGGTGATAGCTCAATAGATATATCTTTATAGTTCCGATAATTATGAAGCGTAATCGCATGTACTTTCATTTTTTATTCCCCTTGCTTGATAACCTTCCATATACCTTCATCGACAATCTCAACCACATCGCCTGCATGTATTTTACGACGCTTTGCTGTCTCTATTATACCATTTAACTTAATTCGATTTTCTTCGAGTAAAAATTTAATTTGTCCGCCGGATTCAATGATACCTGCCCATTTAAGCAGCTGATCAAGCTGGATTACATCAGTTTCTATTTCAATTTTCTTTATTTCCATATTTTTTCTCCTTCTTATAAATCAAGGGGGTGTCGCAAAAATTATTCAATTGCAACATCCCCTTTTAAATTTTTATTAGAATTATTGTGCTGTACGTACAGGTGTGACAACATAAGTAAATGTATCATCATTTTCTTGTTTTACAGCAGCTGGATTAAGTGATTGATTTAAAGAAAAATAAAATTCTTCTCCGTCAATATTTTTTAGGACATCTGTCACATACTTCGCATTAAATGCAATATTAACATCTGGTCCGTCAATCGATACCGGAACTGTTTCTTCAGCTTTACCAATATCCGGATTATTGGAAGAAATAAGAACTTTTCCCTCCGAAAAATTAAGACGAATAATATTATATTCACCTGCACGCGAAATAAGTGATACACGATCTACTGCCGAGAGAAAATCATGTGTATGAATCTTTACATTCGTAGTGAATTCGGGTGGAATAACGCGTTTATAATCAGGAAACTGTCCTTCGATTAACCGTGATGTTAAATATACATTATCAAAAGAAAAACTAATCTGGTTATAGGAACAGTTTACTTTTACATTCGTCGGTATTTCTGAAACCATAATACGCAGAAGTTCATTGAGTACCTTGGACGGAATAATAATTTTTATCGAACCATTAAACTCATCAAGAATTTCTTTTTTAACAGAAAGACGATGTGTATTTGTCGCTGCCATTGTTACTTCAGAATTATTTACATCAAGTAAACAGCCCGTAAATACAGGGCGAGCTTCATCATTTGAGCAGGAAAATACCGTTTTTTTCACAAGATCGCGCAGGATGTTATCACGAATCGTAAAGTTCATATTTCCTGTCATTGGTTGAATTACCGGAAATTCATTTGCTGGTAAGCTTAATAATGTGAAATTCGCTGTATTTGAAGTAATATTTGCAATCTTTTCTTCTCGATCAAACTCAAGACGTACTTCTTCACCAGGAAGACGACGAATCACTTCCTGCATATATCGTCCTGAAAGTACGATAGCACCTGGTTCATCTATCTGTGCTTCGATTGTACAGGCAATGCCCAGTTCATAGTCTGTTGCCTGTAGTTCGAGAATATTATCGTTGGCTCTAAAATAAATACCAGAGAGTATCGGCATTTGTGGTTTGCTGGATACGGCTTTTGATACGATTTGAATGGCTTGTACCAATGCATTTTTAGGGCATGTAAACTTCATTTTTGCGTCTCCTCGTTTATTTTATTAAGGTATATATATTATAAAAAGAATAGTAGTAATAGTCGTAGGGCCTGTGGAAAAGTTGATAACCTATAAAATCTGGTAAGTTATCAACGATTTTGCAGTGGATAAAGTGTCAGTAAAGTAAAGGTGAGTTATCCACATAGTAACAGGTATAAAGTTATATATATCTTATACACATTTCATCTACAGGATATAAGTATCATTATCCACATAGTTATCCACTACATGCTTTCAATTCTTTGTATAAGTTCTTTGATAATGTTATTCAGTTTCATATCTTCGTTACGTTCCCGGGAAATTTTAACATGTGCGTGGATAACTGTTGTATGATCACGACCACCAAAAAATTCGTGGTAAAGATGTGTCTGTAAGTTCGCGACAAAGATACATGGCAATTTGTCTTGGAAAAGCAAGATTACGTGTACGTTTCTTTGCAATAAGATCGTCAATTTTTATTTTGAAATAAGATGCAACAATTTCCTGAATGAGTTCAAGTGTGATTTGTTTTGTCTTTCCGGTTGGAAAGACATTTTTGAGTGCTTCGGCTGCGAGTTCGTTGCTGATAAGTTGTTTATTAAGCGAAGCATAGGCAACAACACGTGTCAGTGCACCTTCAAGTTCACGAATATTATTATCTATACGGCTGGCGATATAGACCATAACATCATTCGGGACATTAAGATTCTCAATAAGGGCTTTTTTTCGAAGAATAGCAATACGTGTTTCAAGATCTGGTGCTTGAATATCTGTAATGAGTCCCCATTCAAAGCGGGAACGAAGACGATCTTCCAATGTTTGAATTTCACGTGGATGACGATCGCTTGAAATAATAATCTGTTTATTTGCATCATGCAGTGTGTTGAAGGTATGAAAAAATTCTTCCTGTGTATGTTCTTTTTTTGATAAAAACTGGATATCATCGACGAGCAGTACATCAATGTTACGATATTTTTGACGAAAAGCTTCTGGTTTACCATCACGAATGGAGTTAATAAGTTCATTTGTAAACTTTTCACTCGATATGTAAAGTACACGCATTTCTGGATGGTTTTGCAAAATCTTGTGGCCTATTGCGTGCATAAGATGTGTTTTACCAAGACCTACACCGCCGTACATAAAAAAAGGATTGTAAACCTTGGCTGGAGATTCAGCAACAGCTAATGCTGCTGCATGAGCAAAACGGTTGGAATTACCAGTTACAAAGGTTTCAAAAATATACTTTGGATTCAGGGAAGAAGAATCTCCAGGTGCGATTTGTGATGGGATCATGCGCATAGAGGTCGATTGTGATTGTTCATCAAGCAGTGTGGACTGAATCATCTGCGGTTCCGAAAAGGTAGTAGAATTTCTTGAAGAAGGCTGCTGGAGAGAAGTATCTGGTTCTGCCGGGACAAGATTCATACTCGTAATCTTTATCGTTAATTTTGCCTGAGTTACCTCAAAGCTCGCATCGCTGATGAAAGGAACATAGTGTTTTTCAATCCATTCTCTGGAAAAATCGGTAGGGGTGCCGAGTTCGATTTCGCTTGTTGTAAGAGATAGGGGAACAATTGAAGACAGCCATGTTTCAATTGCAGTCTTGTTAAGAGAGTCTTCTAATTTTTTAAGAATTTGCTCCCAGGTGGCTTGTAGTTGAGTCTGATCCATAAGAAAAATCCTTTCTAAAAATAAGATATGAACAATAGTTATAAACATCTTAATAAGTTATCCACCTTTTTATACACAGCAGTGGATAACTTATTAGAGAAAAAAGGTAAAAAGGCGAAAAAAAATACAAAATCGCAAAAAAAATTTTACGAGTCTTTGTATTTAATCATAGATATATGAACACTCTTACGAGGTAGGCATATCTTTGTGGATAACTTAGGCTATTTTGTTGATAAAACTATTTAATTGTGCATATCTTCATTACGCAGTTAAGAATATATTACCAAAAGCGGAGAGAGTTATCAACAGTTTTTAATAGAATACTATGAAAAACTATAAAATTATCCACAGAAACCTGTTGATTAAACACCGTAAAATTCTTGACACCACAGGTTGTCTGGGCTATAATTCTTTATAGTTAAAATTGTGTTTAGTATAAATTGATTTTGACCGAGATTTTTTGAATGCTTGAAGGAGGTGCGAAATAATGAAACAAACTTTTCAACCAAATAATCATTGGAAAAAGAAAACCCATGGTTTCCGTGAACGTATGAAGACTAAAGGCGGTCGTCTTGTTTTACAGAGAAGACGTGCTAGAGGCAGAAAGAAACTGTCGGCTTAATATTAGGTCACTCCGGTGACCTATTTTTTCCATTTAGTAAAAATGAGGGTTTCAAAATGTTTAAGTTACCGAAGCGGAGGATTCTGCGACAAAATAAAGAGTTTCAGAAGGTTTACCGTTGTGGTCGTTCATATGCAAATAAATATATAGTGTTGTATGTTTTTACGACAGACGGGCTGCAGAACAAGGTTGGCTTTGCGGCTGGTAAAAAATTAGGTAATGCGGTTACGCGGAATCGTGTTAAACGCTTACTTAGAGAAAGTTATCGATTGAACCAGCACATGCTGGATACGAAATACTGTTTACTTCTCGTTGGCAGAAAATCGGCTGTAAATGTAAAGTGCGCAGTCGTCGAAAAGGCTTTTCTCAATTTGGGTAGAAAAACCGGGATATTCAGACAAGAGGCGAAATAAGTGAAGCAGATATTTTTATGTCTTATAAATTTTTATAGGAGTTTTATATCGCCACTTACACTACCTTCCTGTCGTTATATTCCGACATGTTCGGAATATGCACTTATTGCAATTGAAAAATACGGGGCTTTGCGTGGCGGCTGGATGGCTTTTAAGCGCATTTTACGTTGTCATCCGTTCCATAAAGGCGGATATGATCCCGTGAAATAAAGCTTTACTATGATGAAAATTAGGATGTGATGATTTGGAATTTTTTAGTTCGATATTTCAACCAGTGATAAATTTCCTTCAGGCAATACTGGAATTTTTCTATCATGTTACGGGCATGCTCGGCATTGAAAGCTATGGATTGGCAATTGTTTTTATGACCGTTGTCATTAAGGTTTTGCTTTATCCGTTGACTGTAAGGCAGGTAAAGTCAATGAAGGGTATGCAGGATATACAGCCTGAAATGAAGAAGCTGCAGGCTAAACATAAGAATAATCCACAGCTTTTACAAAAGGAAATGGCAAAACTTTATAAAGATGCCGGAGTGAATCCGCTTGCCGGCTGTTTGCCGCTTGTTGCACAGATGCCGATACTAATGGGAATGTTCTATGCATTGCAGAGTCTTACGTATGCAGGAGATCCTTCATTCCTCTGGTTGACGACGCTGTCACAGCCAGATCCTTTTTACATACTGCCGGTGCTTTCTGCAGCAACGACATTTATCCAGCAGAAACAGACGACATCGGAAATGAACCAGCAAATGAAGATGATGATGATTTTTATGCCAATTTTTATTGGTTGGATCAGTATTAGTTTTCCGGCCGGACTTGTTATGTATTGGGTTATTAATAATGTTATGCAGATTCTTCAACAATGGTGGATGTATCGTGGTGAAGAAAAAGTGAAAAAGGGGGCTGCCTAACCATGGCAACGGTAGTTGAAAAGACCGGTAAGACTGTTGAAGAAGCAATTTCTGCGGCTCTCACAGAACTGAATTTGCCTGAGGACCGTGTTTCATATGAAGTAATCGAGGAAGCATCTAAGGGATTTTTAGGAATTATCGGCGGAAGACTCGCCAAAGTCAGAGTTACAGTCAAGGAAAATTTACCAGAGGAAAAAGCGTTAAAGTTTTTGAAAGACGTTTTTTTTGCTATGCATATTGATGTGAAGATAGAGACTTCTGATACAGAAGAAGGTCATGTTTTTAATCTGATCGGAGATAATCTTGGAATTCTTATTGGTAAGCATGGACAGACACTTGATGCTTTGCAGTATTTGACGAATCTTGCGGCAAATCATGGTTCTGTTAATGGAAAGGCACGTATGATCATTGATGTGGAAGATTATCGCAGCCGTCGTGAGGAAACGTTGCAGCGTCTTGCGATGCGTTTGGCGGATAAAGTGAAGCGATCTGGTGATAAGGTTGTCCTTGAACCTATGAATCGTCATGAACGCAAGATTATTCATACAGCATTGCAGGAGAACCGTCGTGTCATGACATCCAGCTCAGGTGAAGAGCCTTATCGTAAGGTTGTCATTGAACCGCGTCATAATAAGGAATAAGCGAAAAAGATATTTGTTTTTTCGGTATATAAAGGTTTTGGGTACGAGGGAACTGTGAAAGGGCTGTCTCAAATATTATTATTTGGGGACAGCTCTGTTTTTTTTTAGGAGGGATATAGTCATGCAGGCAGATACGATCAGTGCGATTGCGACAGCAATCGGTGAAGGCGGTATCGGTATTATTCGGATTAGTGGTGAAAAGGCGCTGGAAATTGCAGCAAAGGTTTTTCGCCCTAAAAATGCTAAATCACCAGGCGATATGGCTTCGCATCAGGCGGTATATGGAATGATTATTGATGAGGATGGAATGATGATTGATGAGGCGATTTGCCTGATTATGCGGGCACCTCATTCTTATACAAGGGAGCATGTTGTTGAGCTGCAGTGCCATGGTGGTACGATGCCGCTGCGACAGACACTGGCTCTTACGTATCGTGCCGGAGCGCGTCCGGCAGAGCCAGGGGAGTTTACGAAACGCGCATTTTTAAATGGTCGTCTTGATCTTACCCAGGCACAGGCGGTTATGGATATTATTACATCAAAGACGGAAGCATCGCTGCGCATGGCTGAAGGCCATTTAGCAGGGAAATTTTCAAAAAAAATTGATGATGTGCGTCATGATATTCTTGCAATGATTGCACATCTTGAAGCAAGCATTGATTTCCCGGAAGATGATATCGATGACGTTGTTATAGAAGAAGTTCAAAGCCGGATAGAAATAATACGCAGTCAGATTAGTGGCTTGCTGGCAACAGCTAAGACAGGTAAAATTCTGCGGGATGGTTTGGAAACTGCCATTATAGGTAAGCCGAATGTCGGGAAATCGAGCCTTTTGAATGCACTTTTGCAGGAACAGCGGGCAATTGTGACCAATGTTCCAGGAACAACACGCGATAGTATTGAAGAATATGCAAATATCGGGGGTATTCCACTTCGGATTATTGATACAGCGGGCATTCGTGACACAGACGATTTTGTTGAAAAAATTGGTGTGGATAAAGCACGAGCTTATATAGAACGTGCTTCACTTGTATTGGTTCTTTTTGATTTTTCCCGCGAGATATCATCAGAGGATGAAGATATCATTAAGTTGATTGAAGATAAAGAGGCACTTATTCTTATCAATAAGACGGATCTTAAAGGCTTGCTGTCTGTAGAAAAAATTCGTGCAAAACTTCCTTTGCACAAATTTATTGAGATTTCTACGATTGAGGAAACCGGACTTGATCAGCTGAGAAAGGCAATTACAGATATGGTTTATAGTGACCAGATACAGCAGGGGGAGAGTGCCTTTGTTAATAATATACGTGAAGCTGATATTTTGCGTGCAGCAGATTGCCATCTGAAAGAAGCACTTATGACAATCAGACATAGTATGAGTGCAGATTTTATTGTTATTGATCTTCGTTCTGCCTGGGAAAAACTTGGTGAAATCACAGGTGATACGGTTGGTGAAGATATTATCGATCAGATTTTTAGTCAGTTTTGTATTGGAAAATAGTATTTATATTTATAAGAGAAGTTTATAAATAGTAGGAGGTTATTGTAGTGTTTGTTGCAGGAGAATATGATGTGATTGTGATCGGGGCCGGACATGCCGGAGTCGAAGCTGCGTTAGCTGCAGCACGTATTGGCTGTACGACGCTGCTTACGACACTGAGTATGGATAATATAGCGATGATGCCATGCAATCCATCTGTCGGCGGGCCCGCAAAAGGGCACCTTGTACGGGAGCTGGATGCCCTTGGCGGTGAAATGGGAATTAATGCAGATAAAACTTGTATTCAGTATCGTACCCTGAATATGGGCAAGGGCCCGGCAGTTCATGCACTTCGTGCACAAGCTGATAAAAAGCTGTATCAATTCACGATGAAAGAAACTTGTGAGAATCAGAAAAATCTTGATGTAAAGCAGCTGCTTGTTGAAAAATTGCTGGTTGAAGATTCCAGAGTCGTTGGGGTTGAGATCGAAACAGGAGAAGTCTATAAATGTAACGCTGTTGTGCTGGCTTCGGGAACGTATCTTCGTGGTAAAATCATTCTTGGAGAAAATACCTATACAGGCGGTCCGAACGGACAGCGAGCGGCTGAAAAATTATCTGCATCTTTGCAAGAAGCGGGTGTAGAGCTCATGCGATTTAAGACAGGGACACCGGCACGGGTTGATCGCCGGTCATTGGATTTCTCGAAAATGACAATTCAGCCAGGCGATGATGCTGTACGTAATTTTTCATTTATGAGCGATGTGAAAACACGTGAACAAGTCCCGTGCTGGCTGACCTATACGAATGAGGCAACACATAAGGTTTTGCGCGATAATATGGATCGGGCGCCGATGGCCAATGGTATGATTGAAGGGATCGGACCACGTTATTGTCCCTCAATTGAAACAAAAGTGCTCCGTTTTCCAGATAAAAAACGTCATCAGCTTTTTCTTGAACCGGAAGGACTTCATACAGAAGAAATGTATGTACAGGGAATGTCAACGAGTATGCCGATGGATGTACAGATCGAATTTCTGCATACAATACCAGGACTGGAACAGGCAAAGATTATGCGTGCCGGCTATGCAATCGAGTATGATTGCATCGATCCGCTGCAGTTGAAATCATCTCTGGAGTTCAAAAAAATCAGTGGATTTTTTTCAGCAGGACAAGCGAATGGGACTTCAGGATATGAAGAAGCTGCTGCACAGGGTCTTATTGCTGGTATTAATGCGGCGATGATGGTCAGAGGCGATGAACCTCTTATATTAAAGCGGTCGGATGCATATATTGGTGTACTTATCGATGATCTCGTTACGAAGGGAACGCATGAACCATACCGTATTATGACATCGCGCGCGGAATATCGATTACTGCTGCGTCAGGATAATGCAGATCTTCGTCTGACAGAAATGGGCCGAAAGGTTGGCCTTGTATCGGATGCGCGCTATGCGCGTTTTACGGAAAAAAAGAAGTGCATTGAAGAAATGACATTATTTTTACAGGAAATGAAGATTAATCCAAACAGGGAAGTACTTGCTAAACTGGAAACGATAAACTCTACGGATATTCGTACAACAACAACGATGTATTCATTGCTGAAACGTCCGGAAATATCGTATGACAGGTTAAAGGATTCGTTCAATTTGCCAGAAATCGATGACGAAGTGAAGCATCAGATTGAGATTGCAGCGGTCTATGAAGGCTATATAAAAAAGCAGCTTGAACAAGTGGGACGCATGGAAAAGCTGGAAAACAAGTTGTTGCCGGAAACTATTGATTATAGAACTGTCCCGAGTCTGCGCGATGAAGCAAGAGAGAAGCTCATGGCAATACGGCCGCGTTCGGTAGGACAGGCTGGTCGTATCTCAGGTGTATCGCCAGCGGATCTTTCTATTTTGCTTGTTTATCTTGAACAGTGTCGTCGTAGTGAGGTGAAAAAATGAACTTTAAAGATGCAATGGTAAAAGCTGCAGAAGACTATGGACTTATGCTTACAACAAAGCAGCTGTCTGCTTTTGAAACTTATTTTAATCTTCTTATTGAATGGAATGAAAAGATAAACCTGACGGCAATTACGGAACCGCAGGCAGTTGCAGTAAAGCATATGATTGATTCTCTTAGCTGTTATCGTGAAGATGTATTTACCGCTGATGCGAAAATTATTGATGTTGGTACAGGTGCAGGATTTCCTGGTTTGCCTTTGAAGATTTTTCAGCCGCAGCTTATACTCACACTGCTCGATTCATTGAACAAACGTGTTCGGTTTTTGGAGTGTGCGGTAGATGAACTGGCGCTTAAAGGCGTATGCTGCGTCCATGCGCGTGCGGAAGAAGGCGCACGTATGAAAGGATACCGTGAAAATTTTGATGTGGCTGTATCGCGTGCTGTGGCGCGTCTGCCGATTCTTTGTGAGTACTGTCTGCCCTTTGTCAGGAAAGGTGGATATTTTGTTGCACTTAAGGGTCTGCAGTATAAAGATGAAATGAGAGAAGCTGAAAAAGCTATGAGCATACTGGGTGCTGTTATTGATGAGGTCCGTCCGATAAAGCTGCCAGGACTTGATGATATTCGGGCCGTAATTTATATTCGGAAAACAGGTATTACACCAGCGATTTATCCGCGTAAGGCAGGAATACCAGAAAAAAATTCGCTGGGTATTTGTGCGAAAAAGGATTTTGTTGAAGCGAAGCCGAAATAAATAAGAAGTAGAAATAGGGCGGTGAAATAGTATGGTTTTGGGTAAATTTTTTGGTATAGGTGATAAGGACGATGCCGAAAAAGAAGAAAAACAACAGTTGGTAGAAGAAGTTTTGGAAAAAGAGCCAGCCACCGCTTCGTTGGGAAAAGCTGTAAAGCTTGCAATTTCTATGATTGTGCCGAATCCGTTTCAACCGAGAAAGATATTTAGTGATGCTGCATTGCAGGAATTGGCTGATTCGATTCGTGAAGTTGGTATCCTGCAACCGCTGCTTATAAGAAAAAGTGATGCAGGCTGTGAACTGATTGCGGGAGAACGGCGTTTACGGGCAGCAAAGCTTGCGGGTTTGTCGGAGGTTCCTGTAATTTACAGGAATTTTACGGATAAGGAAATGGCTGAGAGTGCAATGATTGAAAATCTCCAGCGAGAGAATCTTCATTTTCTGGAAGAAGCGTTGGGTTTTATGCAGTTGCTTGAAGCGTTTGATTTTACCCAGGCAGCGTTGGCAAAGCGTATGGGGATTAGTCAGTCAACTCTGGCAAATAAGCTGCGCCTGCTGAGGCTTTCCTCAGACGTTCAAAATGTGCTTATGGAATCAAGTCTGACGGAACGTCATGCAAGAGCGCTTCTACGCCTTCCTATGGCTTCTCAGCAGCTGTCTGTTGTAAAGGAAATCATACAGAAGGAACTAAATGTCAAGCAGACAGAGGCACTGATTGATTCTCTTTTGGCAGAAAATAGTGATATAAAGAAGAAAAGGAAGATGACGGGGATTGTTCGTGATGTGAGAATATATATCAATACGATAAAGCAAGTTACAGATCAGATGAAGTTGTCGGGATTGAAGATAAAGGTGCAGCAGGAGCAATCAGAAGATTATATTACATTGAATATAAAGATTCCAAAGAAGGCCGTAAAAAAGGATTGAAGGAGAAAGCGGGGAAAAAAATAATGAAACGGTATATGATCATGACAGTTCTTTGTTTGTGTGCATTTTGGGGTGTTTGTTTTGCAGATGGATCAACGACGCCTGCAACAGAACCATCTGTGGTGAAAGCATCAGCGGCACCAACAACGTCAACTACTGCTACAGTGCTTACAAGCGAAGATAAAGAAAAAGCTGCTTTGAAAAATCGTTTTGTAAAAATATTCCAGGATACATCATATACGTATTATGTTGATACGAAAACGGAACAATGGACGTATTGTCCGAATACAACCGAGCAGGTTATTGATGTTTGGATAAAACTTGTCAGTGTAGATGATACTACGTACAGTTATCCGGAAACATATCTTTTAGAGCATTATTACATTCGTCCGGATAAGCAGCAAATTCAGTTTCTTTGTGAAATAGAGGTTGCTGGTCGTCCAAATAATGCAATTCAGCAGCGTGAGTATAGTGCAGCGAATTGGGAAAACCTTGTCCCGGGAAGTGTAGAAGATTCAATATATCAGGCAGTTGTTGCGAACACAAAGAATTTGGAAAAAAAGAAAGTGAATTCAAAAACTGAGGTGCGTGATTTTGTCGAAGAACTTTTCCGAGTTTCATTTTAAAGACCTACTTATCCACAAAGTTATACACATTTCATCCTTATATGTGTGTATATTGTGGATAAGTAGTCGATAATTCAACAAAGTATAAAATAAAGTTGTTTTAATATTGAGCATATAAGAATAATAAAATTATGTAAAAATGGAGTTTACAGGAAAATAATTTATAAAAATACGGTAGTTTACATATAAAAAAACCACAGATTTATAAATCTATGGTTTTTTTTATATAGTGTTTGTGTAAAATTAATGATGAAAAAGACGGATATTCGTGAAGGCCATTGCTATATTGTATTTATCACAGGCCTCGATGACATTGTCGTCGCGAATGGAACCACCACTTTGGGCAACGAAACTGACACCACTCTTATGAGCGCGTTCGATATTATCACCAAAGGGGAAGAAAGCATCCGAGCCAAGTGATACGCCTTTAACTGTCTTAAGCCAGGAGGTTTTTTCTTCCTTCGTAAATATGTCTGGTTTTTTTGTAAAGATATGTTTCCAATTATCGCCATCAAGAAGGTCCCTGTACTCATCAGAAACGTAAAGATCGATGGCATTATCACGGTCAGGACGGCGAATATCTTCCTTAAAGAAGAGATTCAATACCTTTGGATTCTGACGAAGGTGCCAGATATCTGCTTTATTACCGGCAAGTCGTGTACAGTGGACGCGTGATTGCTGACCGGCACCAATGCCAATGGCCTGCCCATCTTTAGCATAACATACGGAGTTGGACTGTGTATACTTAAGGACAATAAGCGAAATGAGAAGATCACGTTTCGCTGCATCTGAAATATTTTTGTTTTTTGTCGGAATATTTACGAGACAGCTGCCATCAATTTTAATGTTGTTGCGTTTCTGTTCAAAAGAGATACCAAAAACTTCTTTTGTTTCAAGTTCTGGTGCATTATAGGAGGAATCCATTTGAATAACGAGGTAGCTGCCTTTACGTTTTATTTTGAGAATTTCAAGTGCAGCAGCGGAGTAGGACGGAGCAATAATGCCGTCGGATACTTCGCGTGCTAGGAAA
>WSSedB1CaDRAFT_10000430_pt1 | contig 18517 bp, 17 predicted proteins | sample WetSurSB1Cattail_FD_9460 | JGI IMG/M metagenome (IMG submission 9460)
AAGAACATTCAGCATCAATCGAAGAAATTCTGGCGGCAAGCCAATCGTTGGCAGCTACAGCCAGATCTCTGCACGATGCAGTGAAATTCTTTAACGTATAAGATGGATGCGTTCTCGTGTGCTTGCGCTATTAGTCTCTGAACAAAGGTGCAGACAGGACCGTGGATAAACAAGAAGTTTTAAATATCCTTGTCGGTACTTGCGCAACGTTGTTCTGTCCGGTAGAATACTGTGCGTAAAATTTTACAGAAAAGTTTATACAAAAGCGCTGAAAACATCTTGTGTTTTCAGCGCTTTTAAAGTTCATATATAGATATAAAATATCTTAGGCTAACTGAAAATTGTGCAAATACAAAAAGCTCAGCAGACCTGGAAAAGAACGATTATAATCGGCATACGCTGCAAGCAAATGCAGTTATTCAGCAAATGCAGTTTTAAGTTGCACTAATCCTTTTTCGAGTGTAGCCCATGGGCAAGCAATGTTGATGCGTTGGAACCCCTGGCCTTCAGAACCAAAAATATGACCGCTGTCAAGCCAGATGCCAGCTTTTTTGGTGATGATTTCATCAAGCTCTTTATCAGAGAGGGCATAATCATTGAAACTCAGCCAGAGAAGATAGGTGCCCTCTGGTTCAATAAGTTTTACCTTTGGAAGATGTTTTGCAAGAAAAGCTTTTGTTTTCTGCAGGTTGCTTTCAAGATAACTGCGCAGTTCGTTAAGCCACGCATCGCCGTGGTCATAGGCGGCTTTTCCGGCAAAAAGTCCAAGTGCATTTGGCTGGCTGTAGCCGGAAGCGTTGACCTCATGACGGAATTGGCGGCGCAGGTGCTGGTTTTCAATGAAGATGTTCGAAACCTGCAAGCCCGCGAGGTTAAAAGTTTTGCTGGGAGAGGTGCAGGTAATCGTAATGTCCGCAAGTTCCGGAGAAAGCGAAGCAAAAACAGTATGTTTAAAACCGTGGCGGACAAATTCATGGTGGATTTCATCGGCAACAATATAGACATGGTGTTTTAGACAGATTTCACCAAGACGCAGAAGCTCTTCTCGCAGCCAGACGCGTCCTGTTGGGTTTTGCGGACTACACAGAAGAAAAAGTTTAACCTGGTGGTCAATGATTTTTTGCTCAAAATCATCAAAGTCGATTTCATAGCGACCATTTTTTAGTACAAGCGGATTGTTTACGAGTTCGCGATGGTTATCGCGGATGGATTCAGAAAACGGATAATAGACTGGCGGCTGAATGAGTACGGCTTCACCCGGCTCTGTGAGTGCACGAATTGCGCTGCAGATAGCGTAGACAACACCTGGCGTGATAATGAGAGAGTTTGCAGAGGGCGTCCATCCGTGATGCTCGGAAAACCATTTGTGTAAGGTTTCACGATAATCGCTTTTGGCATCTGTATAGCCAAAGATACCATATTGGCTACAACGTACAAGCTCGTCAATGACGGCAGGCGGAGCCGGGAAATCCATGTCGGCAACCCAGAATGGCAGTATATCTGCCGCATAGCCGCGTTCAACGGCAAAATCGTATTTAAGACTTGAGGTGTTCCGACGGTTAATGATGTTATCAAAGTTGGTCATAGTGTAGTTGCTCCTCTCTAAGGGCTTGAAATAAATCATTTATAAGATCGCTGACGGTGCCACCACCAGAGAGAGATCCTCTGAAAATAAATTAACAAAATGTTTTTACGTAATCATATATGTGAAGTATGATATAGCGTATAATGAGTAATTATACTTTGACAAAAGAAGTTTGTCAATCCGCAGAAAAAAAGCAAATAGGCTGATTATGTACACGTCTCTTTTCCTTTTGTAAAAAGATATCATAAGTATCAATACATATTCAAGAGCCAATAAACCATCGTCCCGCTGAGGACTACCCAAACGGTGTCGAACCTGCAGAACCGTAACGTTCCAAAGGCAGCTAAAGCAATAACAATTGACAGAAGATTGACCAAAGAATACCGTGCCAGGTCAATAGCTACAACCAGCATCATGCCGGCAAAAGCAGCGGCAATTCCTTTGATAGCAGATTTTACACAAGTGTTATTCCTGATTTTTTGATGAATTTCGGCTGTTATCATAACTAAAAATAAGGATGGCGAAAAAATCCCCAGTGTTGCTGCAATCGCTCCGCTGACAGCGGCCACCTTGTAGCCGACGAATGTCGCGGTGATGAGGACCGGCCCCGGAGTAACCTGCCCCAGCGCAATGCCTACGACGAACTCATCCAGCATTAACCAGTGATAATGTGTTACAACTTCCTGCTGAATGAAAGGAATCATGGCAAATCCTCCGCCGAAGAGCAGTGCTCCCATTCGAAAAAACACTGAACCCAGTTGCAATAAGACGGGCTGTCCTGAAACACCGAAAGTAATAGCAGCCAATACAATGGCAAGAATTATAATCTGTCGGAGGGGAATCGGCTTTACACTGGTAGCCAGCGGCACATGTTCTACTGCCGCATCCGTATTTTGACGTTTTAGAGATTGATAATAAAATAGTATGCCAGCCAAAGCTGCGAAAAACAATAATGCAAAAATGTTAGTGCGATGTAGCATAATACCAAAAGAGGATAATGCGATAACAATTCCTTTACCATCCGTTATCGCCGATGTACCAATTTCAACGACTGCGTGGGCAATAAGACCAGCTACTACAACTGCCATGCCCTTGAATAAGATATTGATATCCGGTACTGCACCATAGGTAAAGTATGTGTAAGAGAGCAACAGCATAATACCGAATGGAGGTAAAAGAAAAGCAAAGAAGCAGGTTAAGGCTCCGGCTATACCACGTATTTTATAGCCGACATAGACGGTGAGTGATACCCATGTAGCACCCGGTAGGAGCTGCGCTAATGCCAGACCGTTGATAAAATCCTCCTCACTAATCCAATGTAGTTTTTTTACCAAGTGTTTTTTTGTTTCGACAGCAAGCGCTGGGCCAAAGCCAGTAAGACCGATTGTAAGATAAATTCGGAATAGCTGACAAAGCGAAATTGACCGATTAACTAATATGGGTAAGACAGGTGTTGTGGTAATCATGATATCCTCCCCTGTAATCTGCTGAAATTTATTCGCGGCAGGCTGTAGTTTGTTTTTTTATGCGCTTTTTTGCACTATTTAATAGTATTTTTGAGTGTTTGCAGCCACAATTACACGTGGTGTTTTCTCCCACTATATTTAGTGGCTGTGAAGATAATCGGGAGCAGGTGGGTTGCCGCGTAGTCGATAAATTTGCCAACTCATTCAGTTGTTTTGCTATCTGGTTAAGTGCATCTGTGTTTACTGCGTAATGTGTCCAATAGCCACGTTTTTCTCCTTTTACCAGCCCCCCTTTTCGCAAAATCTGGATGTGTTGAGAGATAGCCGCTTCGGATATGCCAATTTTTCTGGCTAATGCTCCGACACAAAAGTCATTTGTTAAAAGTAGTTCAACGATGTTAAACCTTGTTTCATCTGCTAACAATTTTATTGTTTCTAGTAAATTCATTTATATCACCACCAAACCAATTAAGTGCAGACTTAATTATATTACGAATTATTTAGACACGCAAGTTATTTTCACTTGGCTGGGCGCCTATTAATTTTCTTGGTTTATTCCTTTAGTATAAGAATAATAAAAAAACAATAGTATTCAAGAGAAAACCTGAAACCGTCGTTGGAAGAAAAGGGTTTGACAAAAGAAATAAGTATGGTATGATAGTAAACATACTTATTTTAACTGTAAACATATATGAACAGTATGATTAATTGTTTGGGCCATTCGATAAACGAAAGCTCGTTGAAAATATATACGGCATTGCCGTATATATTTTCAACGGGCTTTTTGTATTTGATGCTTTTTAGAAACGTTTTATTGGAGGATAAAAAATGGAGTTTATTGCACAGAGTTTTGATGTTTTTCGAAAAGGCGGTTTTGCTATGTACCTGATTTTATTCTGTTCGTTAGCCGTGATTGGTATTGCATGGGAACGATTTGCTTATTATCGGGAAATAAAAGCGAACAAAGATCAATTTATTGATCAAGTAACTCCGTTGATTAAACGAAATGACTGGGAAGCTGCATTATTTGTTTGCAATCAGACTGGGGGAATTGTTGCGGATGTAACGGCAAGGGGCATCCGATATTTTGAAGAAGGTGTAGAAATCTATGCAACTGTACTCGAAGGTGAAATAGCTATCGCAATAGAGCGGTTAAGCGAAAATTTAAATCACTTGTCGTCCATTGTAACGGTTGCACCGCTTTTAGGTTTATTGGGGACGGTTTTGGGGATGATCAGTTCATTTAGTGTTATGAATATTAAAAACGGGCAGCCGCTTGCCATTACTGGCGGTGTAGGTGAGGCACTTGTTGCGACGGCTTCGGGGCTTTGTGTTGCTATCTTATCGATGGCCGTGTATAGCTATTTCACTCATAAATTAGATCGAATCATTACCGAATTAGATCAAATACGCGTTTTGCTGATAGCGCAGATAAAGCAGGTCAAAACGCATGGATAGTGATAAATTTTATCGAAGACAGCAACCCAGACTTATGATTATTCCTATGATTGATATCATTTTTTTTCTGCTTATTTTTTTTATGATGAGTACATTGTATATGGTGGATCAGCAGCTTATTCCAGTGCGTTTGCCGCAAGCGCAGTCAGCACAAACTGAAACAGTTCATAGCATACCGATTACAGTGACAACAGAAGGGAAAATCTTATTTGATAAAGAAGAAATTTCACCGGAATTGCTGCAAGCTCGGGCAAAAAGTGAACTTCATAAACAAAATGATAGTATATTTATTTTGCGGGCAGACAAACAAGCAGAGTATGGGAAGGTAGTAACGGTATTGGATACGCTGAAGCTAGCAGGAGCACAGCATATTTCAATTGCAACAGAAAGAAAGGAGAATTAACGGCGATGGCAAAAAGCAAGCGCTGGCATCAGGCGATGATTGCGTCAATTGTGATTCATGCTGTGGTATTAACCAGTGTTGTCGGTTGGGCTGCACTTCGCTTCCCAGTCCAAACTGATGTGCTCGAGCAGTATATTGAATTAGATTTATCACAAGATGTTGCTGTACCGTCATCAGATTCTAAAACTTCTTCGCGTATGGCCGATAATAAGGTAAGTGGATTAGCGACGGCTCAACCGCGGGCGATGTTATCGGCATCATCAACCGCTGCTACGATTGCTAATGTTGTAGCGGAATCGAGCAGTATGGCGGTTCTTTCGGCTGAAGTACCAACGAATGTCAATGCAGACTTCGTTGGAAAGGAAAACACCGAAGGCTCCGGGCAGGGACAGGTGTCTGATATCAGCGGTAAAAGTAGAGTAGTGGAAGGAGGGTCCGGCAGTGGTAATAAAACAAGCAACGGTAGGGCCGGTGAGAACGGATATACGTATCCGGGGATTTCGTTGCAAGTTGCGCCGACGTATCCGGAAAGTGAACGATGTCAGGGCGTACAGGGGACGGTATTACTTAAAATACAAATATTGTCCAATGGAGATCCGGGAGTTATTACGATATATCGGTCAAGTGGTAGTGATAATTTGGATGATGCTGCCGTGGCGGCAGTACAGCATTGGCGTTTTATTCCGGCAAAAGATAGAAACACCGGCGAAACGATTACTTGTATGGCTACAATGCCAATCATATTTAGATTGGATTAGAAAAGTGATTAATCGGAGGTGAAAAACAAACACTATTTTGTAGTTGCTATTAATTCGCGAAATATTAATAGCAAAAGCACGCCGGAAAGCAGTTTAAATTAAAAAAGATATCTGAAAGGATGCTGATCTATGAACAAGGCACAAGCAAGTTTATTTGCTTGTTTATTTCTTCTGCCGCTATCAACTGTTAATCCTCCTACGACATTTGCAGCGGGAGTAGATAGTGAAAAAGCAGATGATGAAAAAGCAGATGATGCTGTATCTCTTAAAGAAGTGGTAGTTACAGCTCCGCATATGACAAGTCCCCTTACCGTTGAAACTGACCCGAAAAAACCACGCCAGCCAGTTCCCGCAGCTGATGGCAGTGGATATTTAAAAAGCATACCCGGGTTTTTAGTAGTTCGGAAAGGCGGAACCGCAGGGGACCCATTGTTTCGCGGTCTTGGCGGCACAAGATTAAATGTTTTGCTTGACGGAGGATATCTATTGGGTGGCTGCCCTAATCGGATGGACCCACCTACCGCGTATGTTTTTCCTGAATCTTATAGTGCAATAACCGTGCTAAAAGGGCCGGAAAGTGTTTTGTACGGTGGGGGTAATATAGCCGGGACTGTTTTGTTTGAACGGAATACCGAACCTTTTTCATCGCCTGGAATACGTGTAAACAGCAGTCTGCTGTTTGGCAGTTTTGGCCGTAAAGATCAGCTTTACGATATGACTGCTGGCGATCAAAAAGCATATGTTCGATTTATTAAATCTCAATCTGAGTCGGGCGATTACACTGATGGGAGTGGCAAAAAAGTTCATTCCGACTACATGCGTGACAACATTACAGGAATCATTGGGTTCACACCAAACAAAGATACCTTATACGAATTTTCGGTAGATGAAAGCGAGGCCCATGCCAATTATGCTGATCGTACAATGGATGGGAAACAGTTTGACCGAACAAGCTACAACTTTAAATTTGAAAAAAAGAATATTTCCAGAGTAATAAGCAATATTAAATTTAATTATTATCATACGTATATTGATCATGTCATGGACAATTATTCATATCGTCCAATTCTTAGTTCGCCTATGTCTATGGAAGTGGCTCGTACTACAACAGGCGGGAGATTAGCTGCAGACCTTAATTTATCTTCTTCCACTCACGCGACAGTCGGTTTTGATTATCAAAAAAATGCGCACAGTGGGAACATGGTTATGGGGAGTAAAGACTACTCTGCTGTTTCTCTAACGCCAGATATGACTTTTCTAAATTATGGTATCTTTGCTGAGCTTAAATATCAGATAAATAACAATACTCGTTTGTTAGGCGGATTGCGATTTGACGACCTGGATGTAACGTATGCAAAATATCCGGGGAAAACCGATACGGATAAAACCCATGGTGCATTTTTGCGGTACGAACATGATCAAGGTAAGCTTACTTCTTATGTCGGCATCGGTCAGGCTGAACGTCCGGCTGATTGGTGGGAAAGAAAAAAAACGGGGGGACTGGCGGTACAGCCAGAACGAAATAATCAATTGGATACGGGCTTGCTGTATCATTCTGGTAAACTGCGGACCAATCTATCCCTGTTTTATTCAAAAATTGATAATTTCATATTAGTAACAAACGCTGGAAGCAACGTAAAAAATATAAATGCAGCCCTATATGGTGGCGAGGCTGACCTTACATATTCACTGACGGACCGCTGGGCGGCAACAGCTGCGCTGGCCTATACACATGGCACGGATGATTCAAACGATACGCCCCTGCCACAAATTCCGCCATTAGAGGGAACATTAGGGCTGAAATATAGCGATAAAAAATGGGAAACCGGTTTATTATGGCGTCTTGTGAAAGCACAAAACCGATATTCAGTGGGAAATGGAACCGAAATTGGAACAGATATTGGGCCAAGCGCTGGGTTTGGTACGTTATCGGTAAATTTGGCATATCGAGCAAATAAAAATTGGGTTTTTGCCATTGGAATTGATAATATATTCAATAAAAATTATGCTGAATTTGTCAGTCGGAACGGGGCTGCCATATCTAATTTAGGTATTGCACCTACAATTCGAGTGAATGAACCAGGGCGAAATATCTGGTTAAAGGCTAACTATAGCTTTTAACGGGTTTGAATAGGTGAGAAGCAAGTCTCAAGTAAAGGCATCGGATATTTTCATTTATTTGGTAAGTGCATTAAATTAAAAATTTCAATAGAGCAGATAAACTTGAAATTTTCCTTACACGCTTGTCTTGTCATAAAAAAACACTAGTATTTAAAAGAAAACGGCTTGACAAAAAAGCAGAATATGCTATTATAATAGCCATAAGAATTTTAAAAGCAAACATATAAGAAAAGTATGATATTTTTATTACGTATTCAGGTTATTCGATATACGAAAGCCTGTTGGGGATTTGTGTGGTGTTACCATATGGATTTCTGACAGGCTTTTTGTGTTTGCTGTTTTGAAAATATGGAAAGGAAGTGTTGTTTTATGCTGAAGAGGTTACAAGATTGGCTGCCAGTAGTGTCTGGTGGGTTGGCTATTTTTATTGAACTTTTTCTGAAAAATTCCAGTCGTCATCCGCGAACACAGGAACCTTACTTGTTTTATGCATTACTTATTTTTACAATATTTTTTGCAATAATTGCCATTCTCTCCTGTTTCAATAAGCGGGTAAAAATCTGGTTGGCAGAAAAATCGTTATTTGTAGCAGCATCCATACTGGCATTGACGATACTGAATATCGTGACGAAAAAATTTGCGTTGCTGCCTGTTATTTTTTTTCCGTCACCGGACAAAATACTAAGTGTTATTATCGAGGACAGAACATTTTTGCTTACTTGCCTGGCGTCTTCGGGTAAACTGCTTTTTACAGGATGTTTTTTTGGAGCACTGGCAGGGTTTATTACGGGTGTTGCTGTAGGATTCAGTAAAAATGCTGCTTACTGGATAAATCCAATTGTACGGTTGCTGGGTCCAATTCCCGCGACAGCGTGGATACCGATCGTTCTAGTGAGCTTTCCAACGACGTTTTCAGCGAGTTGTTTTCTCATTGCGCTGTCCGTTTGGTTTCCCACGGCAGTTTTGACAGGCAGTGGTATTTTGAATGTGCAAAACGCTTATTTTGAGGTATCAAGTACGTTGGGTGCCGGACGTTTTTATCAGATTTTTAAGGTGGGTATACCAGCGGCGATGCCTCACATGTTTATCGGTCTTTTTAATGGTCTTTGTGCGGCATTTATCACGCTTATGACGGCGGAAATGCTTGGAGTAAAAAATGGGATTGGCTGGTATATCAATTGGCAAAAGGATATGATGGCATATGCAAATGTCTACGCAGGGCTGATCATTATTGCTGTTACGTTTTCTGTTCTGCTTACACTTTTATTTCGAGTGCGTGATGGTATCCTTGTATGGCAGAAAGGGGTCATCAAATGGTAGGAGAAATCAAAATCGAGGCTGCAGTCAAACGTTTTCACCAACAAGACGGAACAGAGATTACAGCGGTAAATGGTGTGGATCTTACCATACACGCAGGCGAATTTGTCTCGTTTATTGGACCATCCGGCTGTGGGAAATCAACGTTGCTGCGTCTTATTGCCGGGCTTGATAAAGCCGATGAAGGAAAACTTTATCTTGATGGAGTGGGAATTACAAAGCCATCATCGGATCGAGGACTGGTTTTTCAGAATCCAATGCTTTTCCCCTGGCTGAATATTCATCATAATGTTGCATTTGGTCTCAAAGCACGTGGTGTTTATAAGGAAGAAAAAGGAGAAGTCGATAAGTTTATGGATCTCGTTGGGTTATCCGAGTTTCATAAATCGTATCCACATCAGCTTTCAGGCGGGATGGCACAGCGAGCCTCTCTGGCTCGGGCACTTGTAAATCGGCCCAAAGTATTGCTGCTGGATGAACCGCTTGGAGCACTTGATGCTTTTACACGTATGAATATGCAGGATGAACTGCTTCGGATATGGCAGGAACGCAAAACTACGATGATTATGGTTACGCATGATGTGGATGAGGCTCTTTATTTGTCGGATCGTGTACTTGTTATGACACCGCGCCCGGCGAAGATCGAAAAGTGTATAGATGTGCAAATTGCGCGTCCGAGAAATCGCAGCAATCCTGAATTTTTACGAGTGCGCTCTCAAATACTAAGAATACTAAACTTTGCTGGAAATGAAAAAGAACCGGACTATTATTTGTGAGGAGAAGATGAATTGATGAAGAAAAAAACGATAACACTGTTCCTGATCGTAGCTTGCTTGTTGGTTTCTGCTGGCTGCGGTAATCAGAAAGCTGCGTCAGATGATTTTGTATTAAAAATCGGTTATGGCGGAAGTCTTTGCGAAGCACCTGTGCATATTGCTTTGGAAAAAGGATATTTTGAGCAAGAAGGTCTTAATGTTGATCTTATCAAACTGGCTCCGGGAGCACAGTTTGAAGCGGTTACTGCTGGACAAATTGATGCAAGTTTTGGTCTTTTAGCGAGTCTGATCCAACCTTTGTCGAATGGCCTGCCTATTAAGATTACGTCAGGACTTCATACGGGTTGTGATAAGCTGCTTGTACCTAATAATTCTACCATTAAATCAGCAGAAGATTTTAAAGGAAAGCGTATCGGAGTGCCAAGTATGAATAGCAGTCCAATTATCTTTACAAAGCGCTTTCTTTCGGAAAAAGGTGTAAATGTTACAGAAAAGAATCCGGAAGTTGAGTTTGTTGTATTCAGCGCTGGCGAATTGCCGCTGGCACTACAACGTGGTGCTATAGATGCTATCGCAATGAACGACCCTGCCGCATCGGTTGCAATTCGTGAAAATGGTCTTATTGCAGTGGCAGATTCTGCTGTGACACCACCTTATAATGAGCAGTATTGCTGCGCAGCCTATGTAAGCGATAGCATTGCAAAGGATTCACCGGAAATTGCAGCAAAATATACGCGTGCACTGCAAAAAGCAAGCCAATGGATTGCTGAGAATCAGGATGAAGCAGCACAGATTCAGGTTGATAAAAAATGGGTTCCGGGAGATCCGGTATTCAATGCATCGATTTTAAAGACGTATAACTATATTCCTTCTGCTAAAGGTGCCTATGATGCATTTAGTATTACAGCAAAACAGATGCAGCAGGTTGGTATGCTTGACGCCGGGGTGGATGTGGATGCACTGCAGGGAGAAAGTTTCTTATTATTTGATGCGAATAATGGAATTATATAATTTGGAGGAGTTTTTATGAGGGTAAATAAATTAATTCGTTGGATTGTTTTGCTTGCGGCACTGGGCCTTTTGTTTGCCCCCGTAATTTTTCCGGTCTGCCCGGTAGAAGGCAAGCCGATGCGTTGTTTTTATACGTATCGTGCGGAATTTATTTTTGCTTTACTTGCTGTTATTGGAGCAATTACGTTCTTCTTTGTGAAAGCCCAAGAAACGCGCTATGTTCTTGGGGGAGCACTGTTTCTAGTGGCGCTTAGTATATTTCTTCTTCCTTTTTCCTGGATTTTGGGTGTTTGCGCCCATGGTGATAGCCCATGCCACATTACGGCACTATTTACAAAAGTAGTAAGCGCGGTATTGGCGATAAGTAGTTTGACGGCGGCACTCCATAAGGTACCGGCAGTTGAATCGGATGGGGCGGAGAAAAAATGATCCGTCTTGTCTGGAAGTCTATTTGGCATCGCCGCATACAGAACCTGGCACTTATACTGACGGTGGCAGTCAGCGTCAGCCTTGTGTTTTCGGTAATGCTTTTGCAGACAGGAGTTTCGGATGGAATGGAAATAGCGGAAAGCCGCCTTGGTGCAGATCTTTTAGTTGTACCGGAAAATGTGTCGGTAGAACCGGGAGAAGTATTTTATGGAGGTTCACCACAAAACATTTATATGGATGCGGCAATTGGCAAAAAAATTCAGGCAGTACCAGGGATTAACCGTATAACTGAGCAGTTTTTTTCGCAAACGCTGAATGCCGATTGCTGCGATTTTGGTGATCCGGGGAGACTGGTCGGGATAGATTCTTCAACGGACTGGTTTGTTGGACCCTGGGTGAAAAATGGTAAAAGAGATATGGAAGCTGATGAGATCATTGTTGGGGATAAGATTCCGGCGAAGACCGGACAGCATTTTTTTATTTTGGGAAAAATGTTTCGGGTGGCGGGGTCATTGGCACCGAGTGGAACGGGGATGGATAAATCTATTTTTATGACGATGGATACGGCACGCAGTCTTGCGGAGAACTCTCCCCAACTGGCCGATCTTTTCACAGCTTCAAATGGTGCGGAAAAACTGGTTTCTGCCGTGCTGATTGGACTTGACCCCAATGCGGATATAGCGCAGGTGCGTGCAAGGATTACAGCTCTCGGGGGCGTACAGGTCTTCTCGGCAGCGGAAACGAAGCAGCGTATTTATGGGCAACTTAACACAGTAACAGAAATTTTGTGGGTCGTTAGTATCAGCGTTGCGCTGGCATCTGTTTTACAGTTGTTTTTTCATCTTTATGCGCAGGCTATTGAGCGACAGAAACTATGGGGTCTTTACCTGGCGCTTGGGTCTTCTCCACTTCAGGTTGGTACACTAGTTGTAGTCGAGGCTATTGTGCTTTGTGCAGGTGGTGCAGTTTTAGGATTGGCTGCGGGCTATGTGCTTTATGCCTGGTCGGTTGAGTTTATAAGCTCTCAGCAAGCGTTTCCATTTATCAATCCTGCTGTTGTAAAGATTTTGGCATTTGCAGCAATTATTTTTGTAAGTGCACTTTTGACTAGCACTATCGCAGCAGCATTTCCCGCTTATCGCAGCAGCCAGCTTGAGCCCAAGCTTGTACTAGCGAGAGGTGAAGTCGATTGAGGGGGTTCTATATTTATGGCACTTCTTGAAGCAGAGAACATCAGTAAGAAATATGGACAGGAGACGATCCTGGGGAATATTAATCTGCACATTGAAGCGGCAGAAATGACAGCGATCACAGGAAAATCCGGTTGCGGTAAAACAACGCTGCTTTCCCTTTTAGGGTTTTTGCAAAAGCCTTCAGCAGGAGAGATTCGAATTCATGGCAATACAACAACGGGACTGACACCAGCAGAGTACTGCCGGCTTCGCAGAGAAAATATGGGGTTCGTTTTTCAAAGAGCACGGCTTGATGGTGCACTTAACGTATTGGAAAATGTATTGCTTCCTATGTGGCTTTTTCATGGTGGAAACGAACTTGAAAAAAGGGCAAAAGCATTGCTCAAGGAATTGGGACTGGAACATCGGATCAGATATGCACCTGCCCAGCTCAGTGTTGGACAGCTTCGCCGGGTGGCACTTGCAAGGGCACTGCTTTTGCAGCCAGCCATTCTTTTAGCAGATGAGCCGACAAACGATCTTGATGAGGAAAGTGCAGAGATTGTATTTCACACTTTGCAGCGAGCTTGTGACCATGGCGCAGCGGTAGTCCTTGTGACGCATGATAAGTCCTATGCAAATCGTGCTGACCGGGTATTGGAGCTTCAGCAAAAGATGCTGTCTCCGATAGCAGTTGGTGGTTTTGTTTAAATCATATAGAACGTAAAGGTTGGAGGTCATTAGACAACTAAAGCCTGCCTTATATCCGTGAGTTTGTGGATATAGGGCAGGCTTTTTTCATAAATTATAGTAGGTTGTAAAAAGTTTTTGTTGGAACAGAAAATGGAAAAATAAAATACTTTTTAGGAGGTCAGCGATAAATGAAAAAACATGTACTAAAAAGTGCAGGGATAGTAATGCTAACGATTTTTAGTGTAGTCATGCTCAGTGGCTGCGGCAGTCCTACAGCAGATAAAAAGAATTTAAAAAAGGTAGAGATTGCAGTGGGAAATAATTCAGTGGCGCATACTTTGGCTATTTTACCGAAATATGCCGGATACTATGAGGAAGAAGGGCTTGATGTAAAAATCAATATCGCAAATTCAAATGCGGATGGATTAAGTGCGCTGATTTCTGGCAAAGTGCTGGAGACCGGAGCGGGAGCTACAGCTCCGCTGAATCTCATTGACGAGGGAACAGATCTCGTGCTCATTGGAGGACTCATGACGCAGGGCGCGGCAATGTTTACACAGCCTGGGCGCGAAAACGAATGGCAGAATATCACAGCCGAATCAGTCCAAGGTAAAAAAATCGGTGTGACGAGAGCACAAAGTGGCGATATTGCATTTCGTGAAGCACTTGCCAGGCAGGGGATTGATTTAAAGTCCATCCAGTTTGTCGAGCTGGGTGATTGCCCGACAATTATTGAAGCTGTAAAAAAAGGCACAATTGATGCGGGTATTGTGTTCATGACATTCCGCGAGACAGCAGAAGCGCAAGGACTTAAAGTAGCAAAGCATATTGACGATGTTTCGCCGGAATTTATTTGCTGCAGGGCAACGACAACGCGGGAGGCACTTAATGCGCATCGTGCTGATTTTGTAAAGCTGGCTCGTGCACAAATCAAAGCATATCGGCTCTATCGTACAGATCAGGACAAAACCATCGAATATGTGAAAAATTTTGTTGAAATTGATGATAAGGTTCTGCGCAGCCAACTTTATACGTATGGGCATCTGGGCCTTGATCCAAATCCGGCTAAAAGTAAAATTGAGGATTTTTATGAGGGGATGAAGCTTATCGGATATGCCAAGGGAACTGCAAATGTTGATGATCATATTGATACGTCAATTTTTAAAGAAGCGTTGGATTCATTGCTTGCTGAAGAGCCAAATGATCCCTCGTTTTTGGAACTTAAGCAAAAGTCCAATGAAACTGGGCAGGTAACTATTTAAGAAAGGAAGGAAAAGAGAATGAGTAAGATTGAAGTACAGGATATATCCTTGGATTATGAGGACAAAGGAAGCACTTATACTGCATTGGAAAATTTGGACTTTTCGGTGGAGCAAGGCGAATTTGTAAGCCTTATTGGTTCAAGTGGCTGCGGTAAAAGCACGACATTGAGCATTTTGTCCGGACTTAAATCGCCGACAAAAGGGGATTTTCTTATCGACGGGAAAAAAAGTGTTGGTCCGGGAAAAAATCGGGGGGTAGTCTTTCAACATTATTCCCTTTTCCCGTGGATGACAGCGGTACAGAATGTAAGTTTTGGAATTGAACAGGTGGAGAAGGACTTAACAAAAAAAGAAAATTGGCAGCGCTCAGTGAACTACTTAGAAAAGGTTGGACTTAAAGGTTTTGAAAATAAATATCCATATCAGCTTTCGGGTGGGATGCAGCAGCGTGTAGCGATTGCACGAACGCTTGCCATGCAGCCAGAAATACTGCTTATGGATGAACCATTTGGTGCTATTGATGCAAAAAACAGAGTGCTACTGCAGGACTTGCTCCTGGAACTTTTACAAAAGGAGGGTGACGCCAAGACGATTGTTTTTGTTACACATGATGTGGATGAAGCAATTCTTTTATCCGACAGAGTGCTTTTTATGGCCAATAAACATATTGATGAAGAAATACCAATTCCCTTTCTGCGGCCAAGACGGCGTGAGGAGATTTTCCGTACACCGCAGTACGGACAACTGCGACAACAAATCATGGGACGTTTCTATTCTGTGATTAGAGAAAATATTGGTGGCGAGGAGGTCGTATTATGAGGGAGGTTGCATTACAGAATCAATTGGCTTGGGAAAACGCTGTAACGAGAATTGCCAGGATTGTACCACATCTTTTGTTTTTATTTTTGTTGGTACTGATTTTTCAGCCGTCGTTAGTTGATATTAAAAACCCCTGGATATTCCTTGGTGTTGTTGGGAGCGTTGAGTTTGCACTGTTGTGGAAACGTCAGTCAGCTGCGGCACATGATATTGTGACCTTTGTTTTTCTCGTTCTGCTGTTTTGGGAATTTGTTACAACGAAAATTCCTAATCCAAATACAATGCTTTATCCGGTGCCGGAAAATGTTTTTGCTGTGTACTATACGGATTGGCACAAGATTCTGACGGGTATTGGTTCGTCACTTTACTTGCTGGGTATGGGCTTTGTCACGGCGCTGGTTTTTGGATTTGTCGGCGGGATGATCACGGGATGGAATCGGCGCCTGCGGGAGGCACTTTTCCCAATAGCAAAGGTCATTAGTCCGATTCCGCCAATTATTTATACGCCGTATGCTGTAGCACTTTTGCCGAGCTTTGAACTTGCATCAATTTTTGTTATTTTCAGCAGTATTTTTTGGCAGGTTTATATCAGTGTCATATTAAGTGTAACCAGCATTGACCGTAAACTGTTGGATTCTGCGCGTACGCTTAATATGAAACCGCGTGCGATGCTTTTTCATATTCTTTTCCCCTATTGCCTGCCAAAACTTATGAAAAGTTTACCGATATCTATTGCAAATGCGTTCATGGTTTTGACGGCTGCAGAAATGATTGGTGCAACAGCTGGTCTTGGCTGGTTTGTTAAATATTATTCGGATTTCTCGGACTATACGCGTGTTATTGCAGGGATTATTTTAATCGGGGTGGTGGTATCACTGATCAATTTACTGATTGCAGCATTGGAACGGCGCATTGTGCGTTGGCGTTGAGTTAAAGGAGGATAAAAAATGAGTATATATCAGGCAACGGATGAGGTAGAGGTCAGAGAACGACGGCTTCAGTCTGTATTGAACTATGAAGGTACGGCAACGGATCTTTTGCGTCAGTCAAAGACAGGCAGAATAAAATGTCCGGGACGGTTTTACAGCCAGTGCAGTGATTGCGCGGAAGGCTGTGCGGAGACGATTACGTGCCATATTCTTGATACGGTGGTAATCAGTCATGCGCCAATTGGCTGCAGTGTGAATTCGATCAACCACTTTACCCTTGGTAAGGCAGTGTCAGAAGCTCGTGGATTGCCACGAAGCCATAAAGTGCGTATGATTAGCAGTAATATTGAGGAGAAAGACACAGTCTATGGCGCGTCAGAAAAACTGCGTACAGCGATTCATGAAGCCGAGCGCCGTTATCATCCTAAAGCAATTTTTGTTCAGGGTTCCTGTGCCTCGGGAATTATTGGTGAAGATATTGAAAGTATTACAGGGGAAATGGAAAAAGAATTAGGCTATCCAATTATCCCGGTTTATTGCGAAGGATTTAAATCAAAAATCTGGTCTTCGGGTTTTGACGCAGCTTTTCACGGTCTTTTGCGTAAGATCATCAAAGCACCGCAGAAGAAGCAGATGGATCTCGTAAATATTTTTAATTTTGAGGGATCGGATCAGTTTACAGGGCTGTTTAAAAAAATAGGACTGCGGGTAAATTATCTTATTCCGCTTGCCAGCCTTGAACAAGTTGAAAAACTTACGGAAGCAGCCTGCACGGCGCATATCTGCGAAACTCTGGCAACGTATATAGGGGCAGCACTCGAGGAGAAGTACAGTGTTCCTGAAGTCAAGGCGGCACCACCGTTTGGCATTGATTGGACGGATGCATGGCTGCGGGAAATTGCTCGGTATACAAACCGTGAAAAAGAAGTGGAAGTGTTTATTTCTGCAGAACACGAACGTATTGCACCAGAGCTTGTCAAATTGCGAAAAAAGCTTGCAGGTAAAAAACTTTATGTATTGTCAGGTGATTCCTTTGCGCATAATCTCGCAAATATTGCTAAAGATTTGGATATTGAAATTGCAGGATTTAATACGCTGCACCATGACCTCCATACGGATAGTAAGGTGCAGGCAGATACACTGGATTCGCTTATTAAAAGCAGTGGAGATGTAAGGCATGTAACGGTTTGCAACAAGCAGCCATACCAGCTTACAAAATTTGTGCGGGACTTGAAGCCGGACTTTCTTATTGTGCGGCATATGAATCTTACGACGTTGGGGACGAAGCTTGGGATCCCGACACTTTTTGAGGGAGATGCAAATTACAGTACGGGTTATGATGGTGTTTTAAAACTGGGACGGCGTTTTATCGAAGCACTTGCGACACATCGTTTTGTCGATACGATTGCAGCGCATTCGCGATTACCTTATACGTCATGGTGGCTCAATAAAGCGGAAGTCCGTTTGAGAGAGGATGAACTGGATGAAAAAAGTGCAGAATAAAGTAATTGAGCAGCCACGCTATGCCTGCGCATTGGCTGCTCAACAAACCGTGCTTGCTATACCAGGCGCAGTGCCAATCATTCATGCAGGGCCAGGGTGTTCATCGAAGGCGTTTGGCTTCTCAGCATTTGCGTCAGGTTTTCAGGGCGAAGGCTTTGCTGGCGGATCGCATGTATCTTCAACGAATACGACTGAGCAGGATGTTGTTTTTGGCGGGGAAAAAAAATTGCGGCAAAATATTGCGGGAGCGCTAAAGGTTATTGATGCAGAACTTTTCGTTGTACTTACAGGATGTACAGCAGATATTGTTGGTGACGATACTATATCCGTTACCAAGGATTTTGCTGCCGCAGGGCATCCGGTTGTCGGGGTCGAGACGGCGGGCTTTAAGGGCAGCAGTTATTATGGTCATGAAGCTGTTCTGAAAGCTGTCATTGAACAGTTTATCGGTGAAGTAAAGCCAAAAGTCAGGAAACATCTTGTAAATGTATTTTCTGTAGTACCTTTTCAAGACCCGTTTTGGCGTGGCGATTTGGAAGAAATAAAGCGTGTGCTTGAGGCTATTGGATTGAAAGTTAATATACTTTTTGGTTCAGGCTCGGCGGGTGTAAGTGAATGGAAGAATATTCCGAATGCTGAGTTTAATTTGCTTATATCACCCTGGGTGGGAGCAGAGACAGTTCAGCTTTTAGAGCAGAAATATGGTACACCCTATCTGCATATACCACTTTTGCCTATAGGAGGGGAAGAGACAAGCCGCTTTTTGCGGGAAGTTGCGGACTTTGCGGAAATATCGGCGGATCGCGTAAAAAGGG
>WSSedB1CaDRAFT_10000431_pt1 | contig 18516 bp, 13 predicted proteins | sample WetSurSB1Cattail_FD_9460 | JGI IMG/M metagenome (IMG submission 9460)
ATTCAACCTAGGTTCGAGCCTAGGCTGGGGCCGAGTGGCCGTCGCAGTGGAGGACACCGAGGTAGCGGCTCCAGGGGCCGACGGCTTCCCGGTACTGGTGCGCCAGGATGCGGGAGAGCTGGTGCACGTGGGTGAGGTCGTGGGTGGTCCAGGTGGCCAGTAGTTGGGCTAGAGTGACAGGCCCGAAGGCGGGATGGATGCCGCGGCGGGCGAGGTCGGCGGGCTGGAGGTTGAGGGCGCGCAGTTCGTCGAGGTTGGTTGTGCGTAGGCGAGCAAAGTCGTCGAGCAGGTCCGGCAGCGAGGTCTTCTGCGCCTCTTCCAAGTGGGCTGAGCGGTCGACGGGACGGAATGGCTCGGCTTCGCCGGTGGCGAGGATGAGTCGCGTGCGGACCATCCAGTCGGTGCGCTCGCCGTGGGCGAGATGCGCGATCACGGCGGCGGGTGTCCAGGTGGCGTCACCTTCGTTGCAGGCGGTCCATGCATCGGGCAGGCCCCGGAGCAGCGCGTCGAGCGTGGCCGGGGTGCGGGCGAGCAGAGCGATTGCGTTCTGCAGGTCGAAGTTCATAGGGTTCCCTGGAGCTGCGCCTACCTGAGCATCGCTCCTAGGTTGGCGCGGATGGTCGGTTTCGAGGTGGTGCCGGTGATGGTGAGCGGAATGCCGTTGTTTGCGGGTGCGGAGGGTTTGGCTTTCGGGTGGAGGAAGCCGCCGACGAATCCGGTCACCGTATTCATTGCCTGATTGGCTGCGGCGCCCACGGCGTTGGACGAGTTGAGCTTGGCATTCATTTTGAAATTGAGCGCGCCGGTGGGCGAAACGGTGCCGTCGCCGGTGGCAGTTCCAATCTGGGGCAGGTTGCCGTAGATGTCGCTGAACGCGGTGAGCTGTGGCGAGGAGTGCAGGGTGGCTCGGAGGGTCTGGATATCCGTGCCGGTGCCCTTGCTGCCTATGGCGCTGAGGCCCTGGATCTCGGCGCCGAGATTGAAGCCGGCGAGCCTGGTGTTGTCGATCTCGACCGGGCCGGCGATGACGGGCGCTGTGGCCGGGCCGGTGATGGCGAGACTGGCGGTGAGCGTGCCGCCTGTGAGCTTGGAGCCCGTAGGCAGGTTAACGCCGACCGTAGGCAGCAGGTCCTCAAGGGCATCGACGGGCAGATTAGGCGCAGCCAGATGCAGGTCGAGCACGAGGTCCTTTGCGGTGCGGCGGAATCCGCCGGTAATACGGGTGGCAACCGCACCGGTTTGCACGGAGAGGTCGGAAACGCGGCCGATGCGGGTTTCGAGGTTGTTTGATACGGCGTAGCGGATATCGACGGGCTTGGTGGCAGGCGAACCGGAGCGCGCCAGCTTGAGGTGTGAGGCGTGAATGGTGCCGCTGCTGGAGAGCGTTGTGCCGTCGGAGACGAGCTGAGAATCGATGTCGATGACCGCGGCCATGCCCGAGCTTGCGTCGAGCACCCCGGCGGCTACGGGGTCGAACTTCTTCAGCGTAAGCGCGGCGTGGAAGGGTGTGTTGGAGGCGTCCTTCTGGTCAAGGGGACCGGCATCACCCTTGAGTTTGAAGGAGCCGCTGGCGGGCAGGTCAGCCGAGAGTTCAAACGGGAACGACTTGAGGAACGAAAGCTGCTGGACGCTGAGCTTGATGCCGGAGTAGACGAACTGCTTTCCGGTGGAGGGAACCGAGGCGACAATGGCGCTGCCGTTCTTGATGGAGAGCTCGCCGACGGTGAGGTCGGGGATGGCGCTTTCCTGCGACGGAGTTTGCGCTGCGGCGGGACCGCCGATGCTGGAGAAGTTCCAGCGGCCGTTGGCACCATGGAGCAGGCGTATCGAAGGCGTGTCGATGGTGAAACTGGTGATGCGCAGTTGGCGGTGGAAGAGGAGCGGCGCGATCTGTACGCCGATGGAAAGCGACTTGGCCCGCAGGAACGGCTCGTTGCTGAAGGCGGGGTCATCGGCGATGGCGATGTCTTCTGCTACGAGGCTGCCCTTGAGAAGAGAGAAGCTGAGGCGGCCGAATGTGACGGAGCGTCCCATGTTGCGTCCGAGTTGCGCCTGAAGCGTGGGGCGGAAGGTGTCAGCGTTGACGAGGAAGGGAACGAGAACAACCACAAGCAGGAATAGAACGACGACTGCGATAACGATCCGGACCCAGCGCTTTTGCATCAGCATCTCCTCAGCAAGCTTCAATATCAGGAATTGTAGCGGCCCGCGGCGGGGAGAGGACGCCACGGGCCACTGCGGAGTAACCGTACGAGGAGTGACCGCGAACTACCAGGGCAGGGGCTGGCCGAGGTGGAAGTAGCCGCCGGTAGGCCCATCAGCAGGCAGAGTGGCCAGTGCGGCGCTGGTCTTGCCGCCTTCACTCAGTTCCATGGGAGCCTGATCGCCGCCCATATCGGTCTTTACCCAGCCGGGGTGAGCGGAGTTGACCTTGATGTTGGTTTCACGCAACTCGTAGGCAAGGTGGATGGTGAAGGCGTTGAGCGCCGTCTTCGAGGCGTCGTAGGCGAAGGATTTGGCGTGGTAGATAGGGGAAGCGGGGTCGGCCTGCAAGGTGAGCGAGCCAAGGATGCTGGAGAGGTTGACGATGCGACCGGCTGGGCTCTTCTTGAGCAGTGGCAGCTGGGTCTTGGTCAGCGCGACCGGGGCGAAGAAGTTGGTCTCGAAGACCTTGTGGAGCAGGTCGACGGGCACGTCGCCCGCAGTGTGCTCGGGGCCGGTGCCTGGGAAGGAGCCGCCGGCGATACCTGCATTGTTGACCAGGATGTCGAGCCGGCCGTACTTCGACGCAAAATAGTCATAAGCGGCCTGGTAGCTGGCGGGGCTGGTGACGTCGAACTGGAGCACGTCGGCATCGACGCCGGCAGCGCGCAGTTTGGCCACGGCTTCTTCGCCCTGCTTGAGGTCGCGGGAGCCGATGACGATTTTAGTGTCGGGGGATTTCAGTTCGAGGGCAGTCTGGAAACCGAGGCCGCGGTTTCCGCCGGTGATGAATGCAATTTTCTGAGGCATAGGGGAACGGTTCTCCTGTCCTGCGTTGGATTCGTGGGACTGAGATAAGGGTGCAGGAATTGCCGGATCGGGTCCGCTGTGGCGGAATATGGCACTGCATGGTTGCGGAGGCGGTGCTCCGCAAGCTATCTTCCGAATCAGGTTAATGTCAGGCATGCACCTTTCTGATTCCCCGGAAAAGGATGCAGCGGCCGGGACCGAACAGCGCGCGAGTGAGGTCGCACTGGCAGCGCTGGAGAATCTGTACGAGGTCTCTCCCGACGCGATATTTGTCACGGACGCCCACGGCGTGATTCGTGCCGCAAACCCGCGTGCGGCGGAGCTGTTTGGTCACAGCCAGGCCGAGCTGATTGGCCAGTCCGTAGAGAACCTGGTTCCACAGCGTTTTCGCGGCCGCCACCCGGAGCACCGGGAGAACTATCAAGCTCATCCCCGGATGCGGCAGATGGGTGCGGCGCTCAATCTCTACGGCCTGCGCAAGGACGGGACGGAGTTTCCTGTCGATATCCTTCTGAAGCCGATTGCGACGCCTGATGGTCCGCTGGTGTTGAGCTTTGTGCGCGACGTGACGGAGCAGCGCGAGGCCACTGAGGCGCTGCGCCGGGCCGACCAGCAATTCCGCTCGATTGTGGAGAGCGTGAGCGAGTATGCCATCTACCTGCTGGACAAGGATGGCAGCGTCGCGACCTGGAATCCAGGAGCCGAGCGGATCAAGGGATACACGTCCGATGAGATTCTGGGCGGGAACTATGCGCGCTTCTTCACACATGAGGACATCGAGCGCGGACGCCCGGCGGAGCTACTGCGGCTGGCTGCAGAGCGCGGCCGCGTGGAGGGCGAAGGCTGGCGCGTGCGCAAGGACGGGTCTCGCTTCTGGGCCAACGTGGTGATGACAGCAGTGCACGACCTGACGGGCGCAGTGACGGGCTACGTGAAGATCACGCGCGACTTTACCGACCGCAAGCGTGCCGAGGAAGCGGTGCTGCTGCAGTTGAGCAGTGCGCTGCTGGCTACTGTGGATGTGCGGGCGCTGCTGGGCGCAATCTCCGCCAGCCTGCGCGAGGTGCTGCCCCACGACTGCGCGACGCTGGGGCTTCTCGAGCAGGACCGGAATACGCTGCTGGTGCAGTTTCTGGGCGAGGACTCAGAGCAGGAGCAGCGAGGTGAGGTGCATCTGTCGTTGCACGGGTCGCCCGCCGGGCAGGCATTTCGCACGCGGGAGCCGGTGCTGGTGAGCCGGCTGGAAGATGCGGGCTATCCGGCCGATGGTATTCGGCACCTGACCGCGTTGGGCATGAAAGCCTGCTGCTGGGTGCCGCTCATCCATCGCGGAGAAGCGGTGGGCACGATGATGGTGGGCAGCCGTCTGGAAGGCGCATACGGGGAGAAGGATGCCGCGATGCTCAAGCAGGTTGCCGGACAAGTGGCCATGGCGGTGAGCAACGCGGTGGCCTTCCGGCAGATTGCCGAGCTGCGCGACAAATTGAATCAGGAGAAGCAGTACCTGGAGCACGAGATCAACCTCGAGCACAACTTCGAAGACATTGTGGGCGAGAGCACGGGGCTGCGCAGCGTGCTGCGGCAGATCGAGACCGTTGCGCCTACGGATGCGACCGTGCTGATCCAGGGCGAAACCGGCACGGGCAAGGAGTTGCTGGCGCGCGCGCTTCACCGGCTGAGCCCGCGCAACGGCCGTACTTTCGTCAAACTCAACTGCGCCGCCATTCCTGCCGGGCTGCTGGAGAGCGAGCTGTTCGGTCACGAGAAGGGCGCGTTTACGGGGGCCATTGCGCGCAAGATTGGCCGGCTGGAGCTGGCGCACGAGGGCACGCTGTTTCTCGACGAGATCGGCGAAATGCCGCTGGACCTGCAGCCCAAGCTGCTGCGCGCCCTTCAGGAGCGCGAGATTGAGCGGCTGGGCAGCAACCGACCCATCCCGGTGAATGTGCGGCTGATTGCGGCCACGAATCGCGACCTGACGCAGATGGTGGCGGAGAAGCAGTTCCGCAGCGACCTCTTCTATCGCTTGAAGGTGTTCCCGGTGTTTGCGCCTCCGCTGCGCGAGCGTGTGGATGATATTCCGGTGCTGGTGCGCCACTTTGTCGCAGCGCACAGCAGGCGCATGGGCAGGACGATCGACACGATCCCCGAAGAGACGATGCAGACACTGATGCGCTGGAGCTGGCCGGGCAATATCCGCGAGCTGGAAAATCTGCTGGAGCGCGCGGTGATCCTGACGCGCGGGTCGGTGTTGTATGTTCCGCTGGCAGAGCTGGAACTGGCCGAGGAAGAAGAAGCGGAGATCGAAGAAGCTGAGGCTCCGACGCTGCTTGCGGCCGAGCGCGAACACATTCTGCGCGCGTTGCGCGAAGCCGGCGGACAGATCGGCGGGCCCGACGGCGCTGCTGCCAAACTGGGCCTGAAACGCACCACGCTGAACTCCAAAATCAAGAAGCTCGGCATCGAGCGGAGTGACTATATGACGTCGCGGTGACGAGATTTCGTCATCGTCACTTCGTCACATGGGCCTTCGTCACGTTCCTCAAGAAGATCCCCTGATTCGACAAGCTGATGATTCAAGTGTGCTTGCGCGCGATGCGCGGGGGCGTGCCCAGTTTGGCACGCGCATTGCTTTATAGAGGGCATGCTGCGCATCACGATTAACGAATCTGAGGGGGGAGCGGCGAAGCGACTGATTCTGGAAGGCCGCATCGCCGGGCCGTGGGCGGAAGAACTCGACCGCGTCTGGGTGGAAGCGGCGCCCCGCCTTGGATCGAGCAAGCTCACCATCGATGTACGCGACGTGACCTATGCGGATGCGGCAGGCAAGAACGTTCTGGTCAAGATTTTCTCCCAAGTGGATGCCGAGTTTGTCGCTGGTCCCCTGCAGGCGCACGATCTCGCAACGGAAATCATCAAGAAGTCCCAACAGGCTTAGCAACAAGGAGGACGGAGCCATGCAAGCGATGCGTGATGGATTGGACAGTGTAGGCGGCCAGACTCAGTGCCCTGGCGAGTTCATCAGGAAGTTTTCTCCGGCAGCGCAAAAGGATTTGCTGACGCTTGCAACCGCTTCGACGTATCAGGCAGGGCATGTGCTGTTTGCCGAGAAGGAAGCGCCTCGCGGCGTGTATCTGGTGATGGAAGGCGAAGTGAAGCTCTCCATCAACTCGAGCGATGGCCGCCGCCTGAGCCTGCGCATTGCGCGCAAGGGCGAGATTCTGGGACTGTGCGCGACGCTGTCGGGCAGCCCCTATGAAGTGACCGCCGAGACGCAGTATCCGGCGAAGATCGCTCCCATTGGCCGGCGCGAGTTTTTGGGCTTCCTGATGCGCCATCCCGAGGCCTACCAGACGGTGAGCGAAGAACTGACGCGCGAATTTACGCTGGCTTGCGAACAGTTGCGCACGGTGGGACTGGGTTCATCCGCGCCGGAGAAGCTGGCTCGGCTGCTGCTGGAGTGGAGCGAGAACGGGCAGGCCGTGGAAGCCGGCGCCAAGTTTCGCTTCTCGCTCACGCATGAAGAGATTGGCGAGTTTATCGGCGCCTCGCGCGAGACAGTGACGCGCACGCTGACCACATTCAAGAATCGCCGGCTGGTTTCGTTCCACGGTTCGACGCTGACGATTCCGAACAAGAATGCACTGGCGAGTTTTGCACGGTGCTAGCTGAACGGGTTCTGGACAAGTGTCGTTGCCGTATCTGCAGTGCTTGGGAATCTCGCTCCCGGTCTTTCGGGATTTAGCAGTACGGGCCACGCAGTACCCTTCATTTCCACGGCGGCGTATCGGTTGCCGTTGTGCACTCCTTCCTGGTGTAACGACGCATGCAGTACGCGCCTCCACGGTAGAATGGCAAGCAATCATCTCCGTGGAGGCAACATGCGTAGAGTTCTTCTCACCGTCTTCTCCCTTCTAACGTTTGTTTTTTCCGTTGCGCCGACCGTGGCACAGGGCGCTCCGCCGCAGGGCGGTGCCGACCAGCCGTATGCCGTGGAGTACTACTACAAGGTGCAGTGGGGGCATCAGGCGGAGTTCCTCGATCTGTTTCTGAAGAATCACTACCCGCTGCTGAAGAAGATTGTGGCGACGGGGCGGATGCTGTCAGTGAAGATCGACACGCCTGCCTATCACACCACGGAGGATGGCCGCTGGGACTATCGCGTGACGATCGTCTTCAAGAACTCTACCGTAGCGATGACGGCCAATCCGGACGAAGAAGCCTTGATCAAAGAGTTGTGGCCGGATCAGGCGAAGTACAAGCAGGAAGAGCAGCGCCGGTTCGAAATTCTGGTTGCGCACTGGGATCTGCCGGTGACGAACATTACGCCGAAATAAAGGGGAATAGTTACCGGCTTCAGCGGTTGCGGGTGAGCCATTGAAGGACGAGGTCTTCGGCGGCTTCGGGCCAGTCGGGGAACTCGAACCGGAAGCCGGACTTGAGCAGGCGGCTGGGGACGACGCGGCGACTCTTGAGCACCAGTTCGGTTTCAGTGCGCAGCAGCCATGCGCCCAGCGCAAGCAGAGGCCGCGGCGCGGGTATGCCGTTGGGCATGCCCCAGGCCTCACGCAGAGCGGCCATGAAAGCGCGATTGGGAAGCGGATTGGGCGCGGCAAGATTGACAGGGCCGTCGATGTCTTCGCGGAAGATGAGAAACTCCACGGCGCGGGCGAAGTCGGCCTCGTGAATCCATGAAACATACTGGCGGCCATTGCCCTGCGTGCCGCCCAGGCTCAGGCGCACCAGGTTTGAGTAGACTGCGAAAGCGCCGCCCGGTTCGGGGCTGAAGGTGATTGCCGAGCGTAATGCCACCTTGCGCGTGCGCGGGGTGGGCGCGGCAAAAAAGGCAGCCTCCCAGTCTTTGGCAACGCGGATGGAGAAGTTCCACGTCTCCGGGGCGCGTCTTCGCTCGGAAATCAGTTCGTTGCCGCCGAGTTCGCCGTTGGCCTCGTCCATGGGGAGGTCGAGCGCGTGGCGATAGATGGTTGCTGTGGAGGCATTGAGCCAGACGCGCGGCGGAGCGGCGAGACCAGCGATGACTTCGCCCAGCAGGCGCGTAGTGCCGATGCGCGAGTCGTAGATTTCCTGGCGATGCGCGGCGGTATAGCGGCAGTTGACGCTGCGGCCGGTGAGATTGATGCAGACGTCGGCGCCTTCAAGCTCCTCGACCCAGGAACCGGGGGACAGGGGGCCGGGGCTGAGGCCATCCCAGTGCATGGTGCGCCACGGGGCGGTGTACGGCCCGCGCGTGAGCACGGTGACGAAATGGCCGCGCTGCTGCAGATGGCGCGCAAGCATGCGGCCCACCTGTCCGCTGCCGCCAGGGATCACAATACGCAGGCGGGTCGCGGCTCTTTGTTCATCCATGCACCTAGTGTAGACCGCCGAAAATAATCTCTTCTATTGTGCTGCCGCGGAGGAGCAAATCGCCCAGCCTTCATCTTCTCAGTGGGCTTTGTCTAGGGAACCTCTGCGGGATGGTTTCCCCTGTGCTCACGCCCTGGCTGGCAGAGCGGGTCGGGTGGGAATCGGCGTTGTCTCTCACTCCTGGACTGACAGTGGTGACCGGCCTTTTGCGGCTGGTTGTCCGCACCGGTTCCAGTGATGGGTGAGCAGGGCGCATTCATCCTGGCCAGGCGGCGCACTTCACTCCAGCCACGGCAATTGTCTACGGTCCGCTTGCACTCAAAAGCCAGAGGCTCTGCACTGCGTGATCACAGGCGCATGTGATGTGAAACACTGCCGCAGTTGTGCAAAAGGTTGACTGTACCGTGCGGGCATTCTTGAGGAGGGGATGTGTTTGGATTGCGCCGTACCTTGTTACACGACTGTGTGCGCGAGTAGCTGCTGGAACGGCACGGTATGGTTCTCGCTCTCCGCACGAACGCGCGATAGGAACGGGAGGCTGTACGGTGTCTTATCTTTGCTCTCGATGCGGGAGAGCGATCGGCTGGTGCACCGCAATCTACCCATCCATCATGACAACAAACCGCTGTGACCGGTTGCATTTGTATCGCGGCGCTGACTACCGCGAAGCTGCGTATTCCAAAGTGGATGGTTGTCGGTGGTACCTCAAGAGCACCTTGCATTTGGGCCCCGGCAGTGTAGGACCCTGAAAGGGGGAAGGATGCAAAACGTTGCCAGCCCTGGACTCAGCGCAAAGGAACGAGTGCTGATCGATCAGGAAGTGACAAGTCACGAAGGACGCCCTGGAGCGTTGCTGGGTATTCTGGAAGCGGTTCAAGCGGCGAATGCGCATAAATATCTCTCGATGGACGCCTTGCGCTACATCGCCGACAAGACAGGCACTCCGCCGGCCCGAGTGTATAGCGCCGCGAGTTTTTTCGCGCTCTTCAATCTCTTTCCACAGGGGGACAACACAATCTGCGTGTGCCGAGGAACCGCCTGTCACACCCGAGGATCGCGCGATTTGCTGGAGAAGGTGTGCCTGGATCTAGGGCTGGGCTCGCAGGATCTGGAGTCCACCAGTGAGGCTGACAAGTTGGCGCTCACCACAAGCGATCAGAAATTCACGGTTCGCACGGTTGCGTGCTTCGGGCAATGCGCGCTCGCGCCTGTGGTCGAAATCAATCACCACATTCTGAGTCATGTGAATGAGCGGACGCTGCAAAGGGAAGTGGGAGCGTTGACGCGGGGGAGGTAGGGAATGCCGCGCATTCTGGATATTGGCACGTTCAATGCGGTAAGGGAAGCAGGGCTTGCCACCCTGATGCCTCCCATTCCACGCATCACAGTTGGGATGGGCACGTGCGGACGTGGCAATGGCGCCGAGGAGTTGTATCACGCGCTAAATGAGGCAATTGAGCGAAGCGGTCAGGAAGTACTGCTCGCTCCGGTTGGCTGCTTCGGTGCGTGCTTTCAGGAACCGCTGGTGGGTGTCTACCAACCCGGGCTTCCGATGGTGATGCTGAAGCGCGTGCAAGCGAGCGATGCCACGCAAATTCTAGAGAGCCTTTCGACTAAAGCACTGCCGCCTTCGCTCATATATTGCAAGATCGAGGAGTGGGATCACATTCTTGCGCAATTGAAGTATGGGCAGGGATATCCCGAGATCGAGCAATGGAATGCGGTTCCGTTCTTCAAGGGCCAGAAGAAGATCGTCCTACGGAACAGCGGGCTGATCAATCCAGAGGACATTGAAGAATATATTGCCGTGGGTGGATATCAGGCGCTGCATAAGGTTCTGATCGATGGACGTCCGGAATTGGTCATCGAGCAGATCAAGGCCGCGCGACTGCGCGGGCGTGGCGGCGCGGGTTTTCTCACGGGGAACAAGTGGGACTATCTGGCAAAGGCCAAGGCAGATACAAAGTACATTATCTGCAATGCCGACGAGGGTGATCCCGGCGCATATATGAATCGCAATGAGATCGAAAGCGATCCTCATTCGCTGCTGGAAGGGATGATTATCGGCGGATATACGATGGGCGCGGGTAAGGGCATCGTGTATGTGCGGGCGGAGTATCCGCTTGCAGTGAGCCGACTGAACCGGGCCATTGAACAAGCCTGCGAGTATGGGGTTTTGGGAAAGAACATTCTCGGTCAGGGGTTCGACTTTGATATTGAACTAGTGCAGGGAGCAGGGGCATTTGTCTGCGGCGAAGAAACCGCGTTGATTGCTTCGCTCGAAGGCTCTTCAGGCCGCCCGCATCCGCGGCCGCCCTATCCTGCGCAGCACGGCCTGTGGGGCAGGCCAACCAATATCAATAACGTGGAAACATGGTGCAATATCGCCCCGATCATCACGCGCGGTCCCAGCTGGTTTGCAGAAACAGGCAGCGTGAAGAGCCCGGGCACCAAGGTGTTCTCGCTTGTGGGCAAGGTGCAGAACACGGGCCTGGTTGAAATGCCTCTGGGAACACAACTCAAGAAATTCATCTACGACATTGGAGAAGGGGGAGTAAACGGGCGTCACATCAAGTCGGTGCAGACAGGAGGGCCGTCTGGCGGATGCATTCCTGTTGAGATGCTCGATACCCCTGTCGATTACGAGAGCTTGGCGCAGATCGGATCGATCATGGGTTCCGGCGGAATGGTGGTGATGGATGAAGACAACTGCATGGTCGATGTGGCCCGCTACTTCATCGAGTTCACACATTCAGAGTCCTGCGGCAAGTGCCTGCCTTGCCGCGGGGGACTGAACCAGGCACTGCGCATCCTCAATGCGATCACGGCAGGCAACGGGACCATGGAGCACCTAGGCCTGCTCGATGAATTGGGGCGAATGATTCGCGACTGCTCGCTTTGTGGCCTGGGCCAGACAGCACCCAACCCAGTGCTCACGACCCTTCGCCATTTTCGCGAGGAGTATGAAGACCACATCGTCGCGCGGCGTTGTCGCGCCGGAGTGTGCAAGGAACTGGCCCTTTCTCCCTGCGAAAACAGTTGCCCGCTGCGGATGAACATTCCGCGCTTCCTTGAACTGATGCAGGAAGGCAGGCTCGAAGACGCATTTGTATCCGTGGTGATGGACAATCCACTCCCCGCATCCACGGGGAGAGTGTGCCAGCACCCTTGCGGCAATCGCTGCAGGCGGCAGTCCTTTGATGAAGTTGTGAATATGCGCGAGGTGCATCGCTACATAGCAGACGAGATTTATCAGAGCGAGCGCTTCCAGCCAATGCTGCAGCGCATTCTTGCGCGCCGGTTGCCCTCAAGCGGACGCAAGGTGGCGGTGGCAGGCGCGGGGCCGACTGGGTTGACCGCGGCGTTCTATCTCGCGATGCTCGGGCACGATGTGACTGTGTACGAGGAGCGAAGCGCAGCGGGAGGCATGCTGCGTTTTGCCATTCCCGAGTATCGGCTGCCCAAGGCCGTTGTTCAGCGCGAGTTGGATCTTATTGAGGGCGTCGGCGTGAAGATGGAGTTCAACACGAGGGTGGGTCTTGATCTCTCGCTGAACGAATTGGCGGACAATTTCGACGCAATCTTTCTTTCCATTGGAACGTGGAAGGAGTCCTGGCTCTATCTCCCAGGGACGGAGTTCAAGAATGTCCATCCAGCGCTGCCATTTCTTGAGTCGGTGGCTCGGCACGAGAGCACGCCGGTCGGCGGCCGGGTTGCTGTGGTGGGCGGTGGTAATGCGGCGATCGACACTGCGCGGACCGTGCTGCGCATGGGCGCGAAAGTCACCATCTTTTACCGCCGTGAGCGCAAAGACATGCCCGCGATCGACGAGGAGATCCAGGCAGCGGAGGAGGAGGGAGTGCGTTTTGTCTTCCTTGCTGCGCCGCACCGCATCCTAGGCGATGCCGACGGTAAGGTGAAGGCCATTGAGACGGTAAGAACGCGGCTTGGAGAGTACGACAAGTCAGGGCGCAGGAGACCGATTCTCAGCGATGAGGTTCAGCGTTTCGAATGCGACAGCGTCATCCTCGCTGTGGGGGAGACATTCGATCAGGATTTTTGCCGTGCCTCTGGCCTTGAACTCAAGGAAGAAGGCACATTGGCGGTTGATCGATTTTCGCTGGAGACAAGCCGCTCCGGGTTCTACGCCGGGGGAGACGTGATCACCGGCGCATCGAATATGTCGAATGCCATGGCCGGTGGCAAGCAGGCCGCACGCGCAATCGACCGGCGGTTAATGGACGAAGATCGCTGGGAGCAACTCTTCCCGCAGTTCGAATACAGCCGCCAGGTTCCGGGAGAACCGAGCCTGAGCCGACGACATGAGGGAGTTGCCATTCCAGTGGCTCTGAGAGTGCATTCCCAGCAGGAGACTGTCGCCGGCCTGAGCGCGAACGACGCATTGGAAGAAAGCCGCCGCTGCCTTCGCTGCGATTTGCGAGCTGATGCAAACACCCATTAGGACTCCACGAAGAAAGGAGTGCCGCTTTGCCAGAAAAGACGATTTCGATCCGCATCGACGGTGAGTTGGTAAATGCACGCGAAGGGCAGAGCATTCTGGAGGCGGCCCGCGACCATCAGTGTGAAATTCCGACACTCTGCTACCTCAAGGGTCTGAGTTCGGTGGGCGCGTGCCGTATGTGCATGGTTGAGCTCGCAGGAACTGAGCGTCTTCTGCCGGCATGCACAACTCCGGTCCAGGATGGGATGTCGCTGCGAACCAAATCTGAGAAGCTGACACTCTATCGACGCATGGCCGTTGAGTTGCTGCTTGTGGAGCGCCGCCACATTTGTTCAGTCTGTGTATCCGACGGACACTGTGAACTGCAAGCGATGGCCAAGTCGTTGGGCATTACCCATCTGCGCTATACATATAGCGCTGGGCGGCTGCCGGTGGATATGACCCACCCGCGCTTCGTGCTGGATCACAATCGCTGCATCTTGTGCACGCGCTGTGTTCGCACATGTGAAGAGGTGGAAGGAGCAAGCGTGTGGGAGATAGCCTCGCGCGGGATTCACTCACGGATTGTCAGCGATTTGAAGGACCCGTGGGGACAGGCTCACAATTGCACCGATTGCGGCAAGTGCGTCCAGGCGTGCCCAACCGGTGCGCTTGCAGAGAAGGGATATGGTGTGCACCAGATGGTGAAGGACACAGATCGCGTGAGCCGGTTAGCCCTGCGAAGGGCAAGTCATTTAGGCGCGTAATCGGGCAATCAAGGTTCGGCGAAGAGAGCCCGAGGGGTTTCAGGGGCGAGCGCTACACAGCGGCATCAATGTCCGACACAGGGGTGACGGTTGCGGTGAGATGAAGTCATTTCTGAATCAGCTATCGCCCATCACGACGAGGGGATCGGGTCCGTCCGGCTGGGCTGAGTTCATCGCGAAGCGAGGATCGGGCAGGACGGTTGCCAACGGGGTTTCCCACTTCGGAGAAGACAGGTTGGGCATGGGTTTGGCTTGGAAGAGCTTCTTGCACTGTCGGGCCGTCCACCGCGCCCACGCCTTGGATTTCTTTCTTCGGGCGCTGTCCGTCGAGATTCCGGTGCCTGCGTACATCTGTCTGTAGAGCTTGGAGAGGAACACGAAAGCGATGCGCGCGCGAAGATTAGGTGTGCAGGCGGACCGCTGCCAGATTGCGCCCCAGTTGTAGAAACGGTCCCACACCCTCTGCGTGCGCTCGCGAATCTCGTCGGAGCTCATGGTGGGGTGTGGCGTAAACATTTTGGGGCGGACCTCAGTGGGAATGAGCCAATAGCGCGTGATGGGCACATCGCCCACCATCGCGGGGTCTTTCGCCTGCTCCTTCTCCCAGCGGCCAAAATCCACCGTGCCGGGGAAGGGCGTCATCATCACGAACTGAGCAAAGGTGACGCCTGCCTTGATTGCCATCTCTACGGTGGCATCGAAAGTGGCGGGCTTGTCTGTGGGGAGCCCGAAGATGAAAGAGCCAAGCACGTGAACGCCGTGTTTCCGGAAGGTCTGCAAGCGACCGGCCAAGGCATCGCCCGAGAAGTTGAAGTCCTTGAAGACAGCCTTCAGCCCTTCGGGTGTGACCGCCTCGACGCCTACGAGAGCCCCCTTGATGTTGGCCTTGCGCATCGCATCGAGATAATCGCCATCCTCACCGGCTTCCATGGTGATCTGTGTGAAGAACACCATATCCTTGGGCAGCTTGGCCAACTCCTTCATCAGTGCGAATCGTTCGGCGCGGATGGCTGTCAGTTCCTGGAGCTTGGGCAGATTATTCTGCTCGTGGGCGAGCCTGAGGTCAGTAAGGCTGACGGGATAGAAGTTGTCGTCCGCCAGGGCAATGAAACGGAAACCTAAGCGACGGAGCTGCACGATTTCGTCAATCACGCCCTGGTAGGGCCTTTGCCGGGGCTGCTGTCCATCAGTGCGCCAGACGCTGCAAAACGAGCAGTGCTTGGGGCACCCGCGGATGGTCTGCACGGAGGCCCACATGTATTTGTCGGCTTGCATGAGGTCCCAGCGCGCGGCCAGAAACTGGCTTCCTCCGATGCGTCCGCCTTCGTAGATCGCATTTGGCTTGCCGGCAAGGCAATCGGCTACCACATCGCCCCAGGCACGATCGCCATCACCCTTGACGACCGCATGCGCTTCGCCGCGTTCGAGTGCTTCCTCAGGAAATAGCGTTGCGTGAATGCCGCCATAGACGACCCATGCGCCGCGGCTGCGCGCCATTCTGCCGACCGCATAGCCGCGCAAAGCATTTCCGGTGTGCACGCTGATGCCGACGATGTCTCCGGGCTGAATGCTCTCGGGCACAATTTGCTCCAGCGACTCGTCGACGAGGATGGGATCTCCCGCGGACTGCGGCGTGGCGGCCGCAAGAACAAACAGCCATCTGGGTGTGATGACTGCGGTGCCAAAGGAATTGTCGCTGGGGTTGACCAGGTGCACACTCATCAAATCCTACTTTCCTCGTACGAGTACAGTGGATTCAGAGAGTGTCTTCGTGTCGGATAATCATCGCCCTGGATCGCATGCTGGCATGATTGTCGGTGACGAGGCAGGCTGTCCGAGTTCCTCATCCATCATACAGACTGCGTACAGCATTTGACCTAAAAGATGGAGTCACCCGGAAGATAATGCCGCCTGGTCAGGGCCAGCAAACAGGTGATTCCGGCGGGGCGTGCATGGTTGCCACGGGATTCATTGCGGCCGACAAGATCTTGATGCGGAGGTAGCTTCTGTTGCCGATGTGGGCCGTGGCGCGTCGCGGAGCACGGCCCTCAAAGAATCCAAGTCCTTAGAAGATCTTTCCGATCTGAAAGAATATCTTAGCGTGACCGTAGTCACCCACGGCCCCTCCCACTTGGAGCGGTCCAAAGCGAGTATTCAGGACAAGCGCCCCTACGATGTCCCCCGGAACATTCGGCGGCTCGGGGCCGTTGGGAAGTCGATACGTCTTACCGACTTCGAAGGCACCCAGAAAATCAATTGAGCTTCCAATTATTGAGGGGAGGTAGGTCAATGTTCTGATGTAGCCAGCTTGACCGAGGACGTATTGGTTCGTGAGCAGTTCGTTGGTGCCGAATGCAGAGAATCGGCCGATCCCACCGAGTTGGAACATCGGGACACCCGCCTTGAAACCGTAAGTTGAACCGCCGGAAGCATTCAGAAACACGGCGTTACGCTGACGGAACTTGAAGAAGTTCTGAATCTGCAACTCCGACGCAGGGAAGCCCTCTGGCGCCCCGGGGTTGACGTTGAAGTATTTCGTATAGAACTTGATCCCTTCACCATTGTGTGGAATCACCGGATCATCCAGGGTGGTGAGGTTGTACTGCAACTTTGCGGCACCAGTGGCGCCTGAGACGGTTGGCAGTACCGTGGAGTCTCCAATGTCAAGAACCATCTTCTCGTAGCCACCTTCATAGCCTGCACGCAATTCGCTGGTGCGGCCGAATGTGTATCCGAGATCTAATCCACCCAGGACTTCGCGATTCCGATACACGGCAATTGCCGTGTCTTTGTCGTATACCGGGAATTGCTGACTATTGAAGCCAGCTTGTGGGGCGATGAACCAACGGCTATTTGCGCTAAAAGGCCTGTAATACTCGGTGGTGATCTTGTATTGCGAACCAATCAACACATCGGAGCGCAGTTCTCTGCGGTATCCGCCAAAATCAACAAAAGTAAAACGCGCGCCCATGGTGAAGTACACGGTATTGTAATCGGAACCATCGATAGAGATAAGTGGTCGCACTATTGGCGGGGCGTATGGCTTTGGTTCAGCGTGGATCAATAGGCCGGTCTTGCCCTCTCGCTCAACCGTGGAATAGTTGATGCTGGACAGTGCGCCCGACCCTTCAATTCTCAGGATGTCCGCAGCCAGTTTTGTCGTATCCAGCGGTTTGCCGACATATCCGGACAAGTCTTTTGCAATGTCATTGGCCGTGTCTTTCGACACACCGGTGACTTCAAGGAATTGCGGCACGGTGGCGCCCTGGCTGCGGCGTGCGTTCCGCGCAGTAATGTATTGGTTCCATGTGGCTTCATCCACCGAGAGCTTTGAGAGCTTTTCAGCGTTCGCCGCTGCGGCGTCGTATCCGATCTTGATAAGCTCGTCCGCCTTCTTGTAGTCCATTGAACTGAAATTCGCAACCGGCACGGAGATTACGAGGTCCGCCTGCTTCAATGACTTGTTTACGTTGGCTTCAACAACAGTCGAGATGGATTGGCCGAGCACACTGAAGCTCGATAATGACGCATCAGGTTTGAGAGGAGCGACTTCAAGGTAAACGCCGATAGTAAATTCGGCGCCCATGTCTTTCGCGACATCGATAGGGAAGTTGTTCAGCAACCCGCCATCAACGTAAAGATGGGTACCGTAGCGGACTGGCGTGAAAATGCCTGGCAGCGACATGGTGGAGCGAAGAGCAATTTGCAGAGGACCGCTGCGAAAGACATATTCACTGTTGGTCGAAAGGTCAGTTGCCACGCAAGCAAATGGGATGGGAAGGTCATCGAAACTGTTGAGCTGAGAATACGGCAATGACAACCGATCGAGAATGAACGATACATGCTGGCCGGTGTTGAATCCGGAAGGGGCTTCCACTCCCCTGCGCAACCCCAATTCCACCCTTCCTGGAAAGTCGCGCGCATCCTGCTTGCGCCGGTAAGACAGATCACCGAACGGTATTTGTCCTCCGATTACTGTGTCCCAGTCGATCCCCTCTACCACTTCTCGGACCTCACTCGCGTTGCGGCCAGTGGCGTATACGCCGCCCACCAGGCCGCCCATGCTCGTGCCCGCGACATAGTTTACGGGGATCCGATGTTCTTCGAGCCACTGAATCACACCGATGTGTGTCAAGCCGAGCGCGCCGCCACCTTCCAACACAAGGCCGACTTTAGGACGATTCGCAGTGGCCGGAGTTGATTGCGCCATAGCCGACGCTGAGAAAAGGCTGAGAAGACAAAATGCCAGCAAATTGCGGGATTGAAGATTCATAGATTCGAAGCCCCTCTTGATCCGCCCAGAGGTAAAACTGCATACAATGTCCGCCGACTCTACGTCGTAAGTTATTCATACGGGCCTTCGGCTTTCCGGGGCAACTGTAAGTTCTGCCAGTCCAAAGAGAAAAGCAGTCTTAGAGACCTTCGGTTCACACGTTTTCGTACCTGGGAGGGAGACCAAGACACGAGCGGGGATTCTAGCATGCGGCTCCCCTGAGGTGAGGAATTGCGAACTGCAACTCGCTGGTCACTCGTCGTCTATCAGACGCGGTGAGCGGTATTTGGGGGGCGGGCATGCCGAGTGCACGCCAGTGATGTGCTTCTCAAGAATGCGCAGGCGTGCATGTCACATCGTGCAAGATGAACGTCATGAAGCCCCCAAATCTGCAAGGGAGAATGAACGGAACAGATTACTTCACGACGAGTTCCTGTCAATTGCCCACTCAGAGACGCCATTTGTCAGCACTTCTTGGGTGCTATTCGTCGGTAAGGGATACTCACGGAATTGAGAACAGGGAATTGTCACCTAAGTGGCTGGAAATCGTCTTAGCTTAGGGAACCTCTGAAGAACTTCCCGATCCACAACTGTCGTGGGTAATGTGGATAGAGGGGGAAGATCGCGGATGCGTCAGATGAGTTTGGCCCAGCAGG
>WSSedB1CaDRAFT_10000432_pt1 | contig 18515 bp, 12 predicted proteins | sample WetSurSB1Cattail_FD_9460 | JGI IMG/M metagenome (IMG submission 9460)
AACATGGATGCCAGATGTATTTAAGGTCTCTTTCTTCCATAGATACCATGATATAGTCTCTCCTTTATGCATAAAGTGCTGCTAGGCTATCTGCATCCATAGCAAGTTCCGTATCACCTTTTTTTACGGTTGCTACGACTTTGATGCCAGTGATTTCTTCAATCATTTTGCGGTTGTCTTCTTCCATGAGGTCGCCTGGATGAAAATGGTTCAAAATAATCCCTTGTATGGGAATTTTACGTGCGCGGAGATGCTCTATGGTGAGTACAGCGGTATTGATTGTGCCCAGGCCAGCATCTGCGATGACGAGTACGTGCAGTTTCAGCTTTTTTACGAGATCATCCAGTATTACGTGCTGCGTTTCATCCCAGCGCAGGGGAGAGATGATGCCGCCGCTGCCTTCCATGGTAAGAAAATCATATTTTGTTTTTGCACGGGTAAAGTCTGTTTCAATTTTGTTGAAGTCGATGGGCAGTTGGTTGATTTTAGCCGCCAGATGTGGTGAGACAGCTTCTTTGTAAATATAGGAGACAAGATTCTCAGTCTTTTCATTGATATTTGCAATTTTATTTACATAGAGCGCGTCACCTGGCAACAGTTCCCCGTGCTCGCCTTCTTCAGCACCGCTTAAAGCCGCCTTGTAGTAGCCTGCGTTCCGGCAATTGTCGCGGAGCTTTTTTACGATAAGACCTGTTACATAGGTTTTGCCTATATCGGTTCCTGTGCCAGTGATAAAAATACATTTTCCCATGTTTTATGCTTCCTTTACTTCGATTTTTATAGAATCATCATTTTTCTTTATATCCAGCCAGATGCCTGCTTTATAACAGCGTACACTCAAAAGTGCAGCGAGACAGCACAGACAAAAATCTCCCGGAATTTGCAGAATGCCGCTATACAGTATGAGCGGCCAGATGGCAATGGGCGCATGGATTATATAGTTTGAGCTGATATAAAAGTAAATGAGGCCGAATGTGTAGACAATGACCATGCCGCCGAGATTTACGGCAAGCATATTGGGCAGTGTGATATGCTGACCGCGACGGGCCATAACGCCGGTAAACCATGCCTGCAGTATAAAGCCGACCAGATAACCAAAGGTCGGCTGCAGGACATAGGCAGGGCCGCCGCCTTCAGCGAAAACTGGTGCGCCAATGAGTCCTAAAAGGGTGTAGACGCCGACTGCTGTTGCACCAAGCTTGCCGCCTAGCAATAAGCCTGCAAGCAGAGTGAAGAGAAACTGCAAAGTGAATATATCGGTTCCAACGGGAATCTTGATAAATGCACCTACAGCCACGAGCGCTATAAAAAGTGCGCAGAGTGTCATTTCTTTGAGTTTCAATTTTTTCATTTTACCGCCTCCACAAAATTACTCCCTAAGAATACGCTTTTATGGCTTAATTGTCAACCTTGATAAAAATTACAGTTTACTATTAAAAAGAAATGTATATATTAATTTTAGCTTAATTTTATATTGGTATAAATAAGCTTGGACAGCTCAGAGGAATAATGGGGATTGTTCATAAGTTATAGAAGGTATACACTTATATAAAGTGTTTTCAAAAAGGAAATTCTGTATACAGTGTAGTTGGACAAAAATTAGAAACTCATAGGGAGGACACAACAATGCGCCTGGGGGAAAAGGTCCAATCCAGAAGACAAAGGCTTCTGCTTGTAGGAGTCATTATGGTTATCGGTATTTTACTTGTGGGGACATATCGGTTTTTTTATCAAAAGGAAAGCAGTAGTTCAAAGCAGATGATGGCTTCGGTGGTAATTAAGCAGGTCGAGAGAAAAGATTTGGTTAAGAATATCGCTTTGGCGGGACAGACGGTACCGAAGGCGCAGGTTGATATTGCCGCCAAATATGCGGGAAAGGTTGTTGGAGTTTATGCAGAACTCGGACAAAGCGTGCAGGCCGGACAACTTTTAATAGAAGAGGATACGAGAGATGCAGACCTTTCCATTGCTCAGAACCAGCATGCATATCAGCAGGCATCTGCCGACATACAAACTACACGGGCACAACTGAACGCAAATTATAATAAGGCAAAGGCGGATTATGATAAAGCGAGCAATACCTATGCCAGAAATCAGCAGGTATATGGCATGGGAGGTATTTCTGAGGATACGCTCGATAGTGCCCGCCAGCAAATGGAGGATGCAAAAGCAAATCTGGACGCTATAGCCAATCAGATGAGTGATGGGACCGCATCTTCTGTGACATCGGCGCAGGAGAATGCTGCCAAGGCCCAAAGCACATTGGGCTCGGCGCAAAAGCAGCGCAATGATATGCTCCTGCTATCTTCTATCGACGGGGTTGTAGGCTATCGTCAGGTCGAGAACGGCGATATGGTTACAGTCGGTCAAAAATTGCTCAGTGTTTATGATAACAGTCTGATTTATGTTGACTATCAGGTGTCTGAACAGGATTTACCAGCTTTTTCGGTTAATTATCCGGTTATGGTCAATATAGATTCGCTGCACACGGAATTTCCGGGCAAGGTTACGTATGTCAGTCCTTCCATTGACAGTTCGACACTTACATATACACTGCGGGTAACGCTTGAAAATCCTGACAACCTGCTCCGCGGGGGAATGTTTGCGCGTGCGAGTGTACAAAGTGTTCTGCGTCCGCAGACGCTCGTGCTTCCCAAAAATGCTATTCAGGCAAAGAATGGTAAAAATTATGTTTTTGTGATGGATGAAAAGAATGTAGTCACACAGAAGGAAGTGACACTGGGGGCTGTAGGGGACGATGAAGTAGAGATTCTTGATGGCTTGACAGAAGGGGACGCGGTTGCAACAACCAATCTGTCAAGATTGCGTTCTGGTATAAAGGTCATGCCGTTGTCAGAGGATAGCAGTGCAGGTGATGGGAGCGATGCCTCATGAACATCACGCGGTTTTCGATAAAGAAACCAATCGGCATATCCATGATAGTTTTTTTCTTTGTCGTTTTAGGGGTATTCAGCTTTTACCGTATCGGAGTTGAATTGCTGCCGGCAATCAATATTCCTTATGTTACAGTTACCGTGAATTATCCTGGTGCCGGAACCGAGGAAATCGAACAGGATGTAATCAAACCCTTGGAAAATTCCTTGTCGGCGCTGTCCAATCTGAAGCATATGACTGCGGTGGCACGTCCGGAGAAGGCGCAAATTACGCTGGAATTTGAATTTTGGGCCAATATTGATTCGGCAGCTATTGATGCAAGTCAATATGTGAATTCTGTCATGAAGAAACTGCCAGACGGTATCAAGACACCGACTGTCTTGAAGCGTGATGTTGATGCGTTGCCAATCTTGGAGATTTCGGTCTTGTCAGATAAACCTTTGGGAGATGTATATACGCTTGCCAATGACGTTTTTGTCGAACGTTTGCAGCGTGCCGGCGGTGTGTCGGATGTTCAGGTCGGTGGCGGACGTGATAAAGAGGTTGCAGTGGAGATTGACAAGGATAAGTTGAAGTATTTCAATATTTCTTTGTCACAGATCGTATCGCGTATTCAGCAGGAAAATGTACTGACTCCGGCAGGTTCGGTGTTTGGCTCAAATTCAGAGACGAACGTCCGCCTGATGGCGCAGTACAAGACACCAGAGGAACTCGCATCCATCCATGTCAATAACAGCAAAGGGATTGCGATTCCGTTGTCCAGCCTTGCCGATGTGCGTGAACAGGACCAACGAGTGACTCGTTACGCACGGACGAATGGGCAGGAGGCAGTTTCACTGTCTGTTTATAAAAACAGCGATGCAAATATTGTGGAAACTGCCAAGACTGCATTGGCACAGCTTGAAAGTCTCAAAAAAGATTATCCGGATTGCCAGTTTGTCATCATTACAAATTCGGCAATCTATGTAGAACAGGCACTGCATAATACGCTGGAAGCTTTGCTCGAAGGCCTGTTTACCACCGGATTGGTATTGTTCTTTTTCCTGCGCGGCTGGCGCTCAACGCTGGCTGTCATGATTGCCATACCGACTTCTTTGATTACAACGTTCTTCGTTATGTATGTAGCCGGGTTCACCTTCAATATGCTTTCTCTTATGGGTATGTCGCTTTGCATAGGGATTCTGGTAGATGATTCTATTGTAGTCCTGGAGAATATTCATCGACATCTGGCCATGGGAAAACCAGCTGAGATTGCTGCGGAGGAGGGGCGGAATGAAATAGGTACAGCGGCAATCGCCATAACGCTTTGTGATGTGGTGGTGTTTATGCCGATTGCTTTTATGAGTGGAATGACGGGGCAGTTTTTCCGCCAGTTTGGCTTGACGATTGTTTTTGCGACACTTTGTTCCCTGGCTATATCGTTTACGCTTACGCCGATGCTGGCGTCGAAATTTTATAAAAATGGCTTGCATGAGCCTCAGGGAAAAATCTGGGATAAATTTGCATATGGGGAAAAAGCGGTTATTCGTAATTATGAAAAATTATTGCATTGGAGCTTTTTGCATACGAAAAAAATCATGGCCAGTGTGGTTCTATTGCTGCTATTGGCTATCAGCCTGTATTATCCGTTGGGAATTATCGGTGGTGAATATATGCCGAAAACAGATGAGAGTGCGTTTCGTATCAATATGCAGTTTCCTGTAGGACAAAACATTGATGCAACAAATAAAAAGATCCGTGAGGCAGAAGACTACGTTATGCAGCAGCCGGAGGTAAAGAATTATCTTTCGAGTGTGGGGCAGCCGGCAGGAAATTATGGAGGCATCAGCGTACAAATCGTAGATAAAGATCAACGAAAGGATGATATTTGGAAAATTACCGACCGGATGCGGGCTTATTTGCGCAAACAATTCCCGGACGCAGTTGTGCAGGTCAATGCGACTCAGAACTCTATGCCTGGAGTTTCCGGCGGAACCGGTACTGGCCATGCAGGCGGCAACACAGCACCTGTTCAGATTGAGGTCAGCGGAACGAATCTCGATTCGACAGTCCAGGCATCCTATATAGTGCAGGATACGCTCAATGAGATTCCCGGGATCAAAGATGTCAGAAGTTCCTACACAGAAGGAACTCCGGAAATGCGTCTTTTAGTGGATCGACAGAAATTGCGGTTCTACAATACGACGACGAACGCAGTGCAAAATGTTTTTTCTGGAGCGATTGCAGGCTCTTTGGCCGGATATCTTATGAACGACCCCAATAATGATTATCAGGATACGGATATTTATGTACGTTTAAAAGGCAGTGATGGATTTAAGGCATCGGATATTCGTTCGATTCCAGTGAGCACTTCAACCGGATTGATACGGTTAGGAGATGTGGCCGATGTAAAGGACGACGTGGGGCCGGTTATGCTTCGGCGGGTTGATAAGCAGGAGGCTATCAATATTTCGGCGAACATGGATGATGGACAGACTATGCAGGCGGTGTTATCCAAGGTATCCAGCAATTTGTCCAAAAAAGATCTGGGGGATAATGTGACCTACCGGTTTATTGGACAAGCGGATAATATGAAAACGACCTTTACAGAAATGGGACAGGCGATAGCGCTTTCTTTGCTCTTGGTCTATATCCTTTTGGCGGTACTGTATGAATCGTTGTCAACGCCGATTATCCGGATGTTTTCCCTGCCCTTTGGCTTGATTGGCGCATTTGCTTTTTTAGCGTTTACGCGCAACACAATCAACTTGTATTCACTTTTGGGAATTTTGGTTATGGATGGTCTGGTTGCTAAGAATGGTACGCTGCTGCTGGATTATACGCTGACGCTCATGCACCGGGGCAAGGCCCCGCAGGAGGCTGTGGTAGAGGCTGCAAAAACGAGAATCAAACCAATATTTATGACCTCGGTTACGATGGTAACAGGTATGCTTCCAACGGCGCTGGCGATTACGCCAGGCTCGGAGACACGTGTGAGTATGGCCTGGGTTGTTATCGGCGGGTTGCTGTCCTCAACATTTTTTACATTGATAGCCATTCCACTTATTTTCTTGTTTTTTACGAATATGCATTTCTCTATAAAACAGATGCTTCTTTGGCTGCCGTATTTATGGAAGAAATTGCGGGAATATTTCTGAGGTTTGCAGAAGCTGTATGTCGGGATTCATTTATATAGGAGGACGCTTTTATGCGAAGGAAAAAAGCTTCATTATGGAAAATCGGCTTGCTGGGTATTTGTCTGGCCGTACAAACAAGCATTGGATTTGCTGCTGCGAGAGTGCTTACTTTGCAGGATTGCATCGGGCAGGCGCTTAACGAAAATCTGGCTATACAAATGACACAATCTGATATGGAAAAAACACATCAGGCGGTGAAGGCAGCAAAAAGCGGAGAAGGTGTTTCCGTACAGGCTGTGAATACGGATTATTGGAAACGGGCAGCTAGTTCCCATAATCCGAATACTGCTTCAGACAGCCCAACTACGGTGGTTTCGGATCAATTGGTCTTCAGCCTGCCAATCTATACAGGCGGCAAAGCCCAACAGACTGTAAATGCTGCTATATTGTCTTATGAAACTGCACAGAATAATTGGCAGTTGTCACGTCAGCAAACGAAATATCAGACGACAGTTGCTTACTATCATGTACTGCAATATAAAAATTTGCTGAAGGCGGACGGAGACACAATCAATGACTATACACTTCACCTACAGAATCTTGAGACCAGCTATGCTGCGGGTCTCGCTTCCAGGCTGCAGCTTTTGCAAACGAAGGTGAATTTAGCAAATGCGGAGGATGCTCAAATGAGGGATCAGGCAGCCTACCGGCAGGCGGTGGTTGTGCTCAAAAATCTGATAGAGGTCCCGCAGGAGGAAGATATTGAGCTTACGGAAGATTTCCCTTATGAAAGAGCACCGTCACTTATGCTTACAGATTGTGTGGCCACTGCACAAAAAAATCGTTTGGAAATCTCTGTAGCACAGGATGCGGTGAAGATTGCACAAGCGCAGGTACAGATTGCGGCAAGTGCCAAAAAGCCGACCGTAGCACTGAATGGATATACAGGCCTGCAGGGAAGCAGCTTCAATAATACGAATGAGAATTATTATTCTTTGTATATGACAGTCTCCTATAATTTGTTTGATTCAGGTCTTGCCAATGCACAAATCAAAGAAGCGGATGCAGCAGTTACTAAGGCGCAGAAAGCATTGCGGCAGCAGCAGGAGACAATTTATGCGGACGTTACACAATATTATTGGAGCATGCAGGAAGCGGACAAACGTATACAAACATCCAAAACCGCTTTGGAGCAGGCGGAGGAAGTATGCAAGATTGCGCAGGTCAGCTTTTCTGCGGGATTGGAAACCAATCAGGACATTCTTGACGCCGAAGTGGCGCTTACGACGGCAAGAAACAATTATATCCAGGCGCTGTATGATTATAATGTGAACCGGGCCGGACTGGATTTAGCTGTAGGAACGATTGTCTGATGCCGGGCAGTATGTGATGAGAGACAGATTCCTATTTTCCCGTATATATACTTCGTTGACATGGTACATGCTTTCTAGTATTATATGAAATATACTTTTATGTGCCGAGGGAGTATAAATATTTAAGGAAAAGGGATACATTCAGGATGAATTTGTTTGTTTTAGGAACTAAATTATATAATTGCCAACGATGGATTAACTATCGTTGTGTACTGGTATTTGCTGTCCGATGCTTGCTGCATAAGAAAGATACGGATGCTTTATATGCATTTCTCCAAAAAAATGATTTGAGAAAAGAGTTTATGAAGGTGCATCCACAGGTGTTTGCGCAGCTCACGCGGCATTTCTTTTTTCGTGCATCAAAGGTCGCGGAGCGCTTGGATATTATTCGCCGCACGTTTGATGCTTTGGAGTGCCATTTCAGTGAAGAAACTTTACACAATATTTATTTGGATGAAACTAAGCCGCAGACGATTCTGAAGATACCCTATCAGGATACGGAAATGGCTTTGGTATTGTTCTTTCGTAATGGAGAAATCAGGGAAGGCGCCATGACACTGGCACTGACTTTGCGGGGGAAATTCGTCTATCATGTCAATTTCTGGGTACTGGAGAATAAGGCCCAGGAAAAGGTCCTTTATATAGGGTGTCATCAAGGGTCGAAGGATGGTCTTGCCATGAATAAGGAATTGACGAAATGCTTTTTTGGTTACAGGCCTAAGAATTTTATTCTTTTTGCGTTGCGTAATTTGGCAGAGGAATTAGAAGTTCGCCAGATGAAAGCTGTGTCTAACTACGGATTTTATGCGAACAATCATTATAGGAAAGACCGGAAATTAAGAACCTCATATGATGAGTTTTGGCAGGAATGTGGTGGGGAAGAATCCGCTACAGATAAAAGGTTTTTTGATATTCCGATGCAGGAGCAGCGGAAAACGATGGAACAGGTTCCTACAAGGAAGCGGGCTACATACCGCAAGCGATTTGAATTCCTTGATGGAATTGCCAACGCCATGCAGGAGAATTTTTTACAGTTGCGTAGATAGAATTACTGCGCATATAGGGCGCTTCCACTTATAGAAGAGTGATTTCTATAAGTGGAGGCGTTTTTATGTGAGCAGCAGGTAGCTGATTTTATATTTTGCATATGCAGGCCCAAATAAATCTTTTGTTTTAAAACAACATTTTGCAGGACTTTTGGTTTATTTGACGAATATTAAATAGTAAAGAGGAGATGATTTAGTGATAGAGAAGAATAATAACTTTTATGATATATCCCCAAAACCGATATTTAGCTACAATGCCCTTCCGGATGGCAATCTGAAGCTTAGCATAGAGGGAAGTTCTGTTATAATTTCGGCGGAAAATTTGGTTGCGGCTCTTGCATCATGGCTTGAAGATGGGCCGGGAAAGAAAATGTTGTCAGATGATGAGCGAGAAAGGATAATGGCGAGTTTTTATCGGGCATGAGAATCCTCCTCGTATATATGATTGCTTTTTCGCTGGGAATGGGATGTTGTATTTGTATGTTGGACAGACTGTCGCAGCAGAGCTTTATGCTGCCGACAGTCTTTTTTTGTTATTTGTAGGATTTCTTAGTTGTCCAGCCCATTTTATAGTGTCTGTATTTTTGAAATTATTGGTTTTTTAAAAGGATTTTGTAATTTAATACCGAAATAGGTAATAATAAAAATAAAATAAATAGGGGTGGTAATATGCAATGGTTCCATCAGCTGAAGATTAAACAAAAACTGGGTTTTCTTGTCGGGTTACTGAGTTTAGCTATTTTGATTGTAGGAGGTTTTGGTTACTGGAACTTAAAGCAGAGTAATATATATTTGGATTCCATGTATGAAAATAATATGATGCAGGCAAAGCTGGCATATAGCAATCAAATCTCAGTCGGAGAAATTCGCAACAATATATTTGAACTTATGCTTACGAAAAGTGTGGCGGATAATCAGAAGCTTTGGCAGGATATAGAACAGGGGCGGCTGGAATATAGTGATAATTTTAAGAAACTTGGACAGATGCCTTTGTCTGCTGAACAAAAAAAGAATTTTCAGAAACTCAGCGAAATAATTGTCAAATATAAAGAAGGGAATAATGAAGCCTTAGCCCTGGCAAAAGAAAATAAGAATGCAGAAGCCTATGCAGTCTATAAAGCAAAGGTGGAAGATTCTGCGAATACGACTATAAAAATATTGAATGATATGAGCAGCCTGGCTGAAAATGAAAGTAAAGCCATGAAGGAACAGGCCGATGCGAATCTGCGGCAGATGCAGCAGATTTTCATTACGTTTACGATTATTACGATTATTTTAGGTGTTGTTTTAGGCGTTTTAATTATCAGGGAAATTGTGAAGAAATTGGGCGAGTCTGTTGATTTTTTGGGCAATGTAGCGGCAGGGGATTTTTCACAGGATGTAAAGGAAACAGCACTTAAGGATCGAACGGAATTTGGCAAACTTACCAATGCTATGAATCAGATGAATCAAAATGTGCGTACTTTGATTAAGCAATTGGTGAATACATCAGAACAGGTGGCAGCGGCTTCACAGGAACTTGCGGCCAGTGCGGACCAGTCGTCAGAAGCTTCCAATCAGGTGGCAGGCTCTATTGAGAAAGTAGCTTATGGAGCCAAACGGCAGGTAGAGATTGCGATTGCTACGAACCATATAGTGGAAGAAATGGCAAAAGGAATCCATCAGGTGACACAAAATACAATGAACGTTTCAGAATCGGCAGAAAAAACTTCCGAAGCTGCTCTGACAGGGAATCAGGCGATTGAGAAAACCCTGAACCAGATGAAACTGATTGAGACGTCGACCAGTAATACAGCCAATGCAGTAGACGAGTTGGATGTTCGTTCGAAACGTATCAGCGATATGGTAAAATTGATTTCAGATATAGCAGAGCAGACGAATCTGTTATCCCTGAATGCTGCGATTGAAGCAGCGCGTGCGGGAGACGCAGGGCGGGGATTTTCGGTGGTTGCCGAAGAGGTAAGGAAACTTGCGGAAAAATCCGCAGAAGCAACCAAAGATATTACGAAAAATATCGTTGAAATTCAGGGTAAAACGCAGACGGCTGTTATATTCATGAAGGAGAGCCAGCGTGAGGTTGAAAACGGCTCGGAGCTTGTAAATATTGCACAGCGGAATTTTAATGAGATACTTGAGATGGTACAGGGAATTTCGGCAGAAATCAGTGATATCTCAGCTGCCGCAGAGCAGCTTACGGCTGGAACTGATGATGTGCTGAAGTCCGCAGGAGACGTTCATAGGGAAAGCCGTAAGGCAGCAGACGAAACGGAGACCATTGCGGCCGCCACAGAGGAACAGTCTGCATCTATTGGTGAAATTGCCTCGGCGAGTACGCATCTGGCCAACTTGGCAGAAGAACTCCAGTCGGCAATTCAGAAGTTCAAAATATGATGCTGGTTCGGGTATATTATCCAGGGCTGCTGTTTACAGGGACGGTGTGGGAGATTTTTGCAGCAGGAGAAGGATGATTCGAAGCAAGAATGTATGTGTAATAACTTGTATATATTGTCAGATTTTATTTGGCAGGAGATATAAAGAAACTGTATGTCCAATGATAGGCGGTATGAGGAGGGCTGGCAATGCAAGTACGCATGTCAATTACCAACAAGTTAATCCTGGGGATGTTAGGTCTTTCTTTTTTCGTTACGATATTTGTTATGGGTCCTGCTTTGTATCTGATGGACAATTATATCGGGCAAAGTGCGCAAAATGCGGCTGTAGGGGGCATGGAGGGTTTGGAGCATTTGCTGGAAACCCGGAAACAGTCTGCTATGAATTTTGCGGAGATGATTGCTGCTAACCCTAAGGTTGTTCAATTTGTTGCTGCTGAAGATACCGAAAATGTTTTGGCAACAGTTGGTGCGCTGGCTAAAAGAACAGATATTGATTTTATCACGATTACCAATAAGGATGGACGGGTTATTGGACGGACGCATGCCCCGGAGCAGAAGGGCGATATGGTCACCAATCAGGATAACGTAGTGTCTGCTCTAAAAGGGGAGGCATTGGCAGCTGTTGAGTCCGGAACGGCAGTAAAACTGTCAGCGCGTGCAGGTGCGCCGGTCAAGGATGAGCAGGGACAGGTGATAGGAGTTATCTCTGCGGGTTATGATGTGAGTAATGGTAAATTGCTGGATTTTGCCAAGGAAATGTTCCATACAGACATGACACTATTCCTGAATGATGTACGCGTAGCAACTACGGTCATGAAGGATGGTGAAAGGGTTGTTGGAACCAAACTGGATCCGAAAATAGCTGATATTGTTTTAAACCAGAACAAAGCTTATCAAGGAAAAACAAATATTCTCGATATGCCCTATTATACTTCCTACATGCCGTTATTGGGGGCTGATAAACAGATCATAGGTGTTGTCTTTTCCGGGCAGAAAATGGAGGAGTCTATCGCGGCCCGAAATCAGTTGCTGTATCTGGTAGGTGGAATATGGCTGGGAATTACTTTGTTGGCTTTCTTTGTTATTGTGTATCTGTCAAAGCGTTTCCTGCAGCCAATCAAGGATTTGATCAAAGGGACAGAACAGGTGGCAACCGGAGATCTTACGCGTATGATTCAAGTAGATTCACAGGATGAGTTCGGTATTCTGGCGGATCAGTTCAATCATATGATAGTGCGGCTCAAAAAGTTATTGGGACAGGCGCATGCGGCAGAGGAGAAACTCGTAGCGGCGGCAGGAGATATCCACTTGCGCACCAACGAATCGGCCCAGGCTTCCGAGCAGGTATCACAATCCATCGTGGAGGTTGCCGGTGCGGCACAGAAACAGCTTTCTTCGGTTATTACGACGTCTAAAAATGTAGATGTCATGTCCAGCGAAGTGGATGCTGCCATGGAGAAGTCCCAACAGGTGGTCATGGTTTCTGATCAGACAGCGGCATCGGCACATGCTGGGAATCGTATTGTCGAGCAGGCAATTAAACAGATGACGTCAATTGAGCAGGCTGTGGACAATATGGGGAAAGCGGTTATGATACTGGATGGGCAGTCCAAGGAAATCGGTAAGATTACGAACGCGATTGTTGATATAGCCGGGCAGACAAACCTGCTGGCACTTAATGCAGCGGTGGAGGCGGCCCGAGCTGGTACGCATGGCCGGGGCTTTGCTGTGGTTGCGGAGGAGATTCGCAAGCTGGCCGAAGCGTCCGCCCTGTCTGCGGAAAATATCGGTACGCTCATAAGGCAGATACAGGAAGAGACACAGAGTACGGTTGCGGAAATGCAGAAGGGCATGGAGGAAGTACACAGCGGAACGGAAGTATTCTCACAGGCGGGAAAAGCTTTCGGTGATATCATGCAGCATTCGGAAAGTGTTTTGCAGGGCGTGGCTTCGGTTGTGGCGAATATCAAGGCTTTGGCGCAGAGCCGGGAGCATGTTGTTCAGGAAATTAAAGATATAGAGATTCTTAGCCAAAGCGTGAGCAGCCAGACAGAAACTATTTCGGCGGCTACGGAAGAACAAACGGCGAGTATGTCGGAAATGGCATCACATAGTCAGAATCTCATGGATACGGCAGAAGGACTGAAGAAGGCGATTTCTCAGTTTAAGATGTAATTTATCAGGATGTTTGTTATTGCATAAGTGTGGCAAAAAGCGGAGACGCTGTAGGCAAGATCTTCTGTTATTGCTATCTAAAGGCCCCGTTGCACATTGCAACGGGGCCTTTTAGCAAAGATATGGGCTTTATAAATTTGTTGAATCAACTAGACTGCTTCCTATTAGGAAACACGGAATTTGTGGATGGCGTCCTGAAGGCCTGTGGCCAGGGTTGCCAATTCCTTACTGGCAGAGGCAATTGATTCTGCGGAAGCGGCTTGCTCCTGTGTAGCCGAGGAAACCGACTGGGTGTGTTCTTCTGTTTTTTTGCTTAAGGTATCCATTTGTTTTACGGAAGTTACGATTTTTTCGCTATTGTTTGCTATATGATCAATAGCCAGGGAAATTTCCTTGATTTGTCCAGTGGAATTTGTTACAGCCGCCAGAATTTCCTCAAAAGCTTTTCCTGCTTTATTTACAACCTGCGACCCAGCTTTTACTTCTTCTGAACCACTATCCATCGCAATCACAGCTTGTTGTGTCTCTTCCTGAATATCTTTGATGAGTTGGGCGATTTGTCCAGTTGCATTCTGCGATTGCTCAGCCAGCTTGCGAACTTCTTCGGCGACGACGGCAAAACCACGGCCGGCTTCTCCGGCACGGGCGGCTTCGATAGCTGCATTCAAGGCGAGAAGATTTGTCTGGCTGGCAATATCAGAAATCGTAGTGACAATCTGGCCGATTTCCGAAGATCTGGTCCCCAGTTTTTTGACGACTTTGCTGGAACTGTCAACGGTTTTTTCGATTTGTGTCATTTGTACGATGGCTTTTCCGATAGCCTGATTTCCTTCATTTGCATTTTGGGCCATTTGCGTGGATTGGTCAGCAACCTGCGTACTGGTTGCTGCTACCTGCTGCAGTCCGGCAGACATCTGCTCGACTGCAATCGTAGATTCGTTTGCTGCGGTTTTTTGATTTTCAGTTTGGGCAGCGATATTGGCAATCGAGTCTGCTACCTGTGTTGTTGATTGTGCAGATTGCTCAGCACTGGCAGTCAGTTCCTCGCTGGAGGCAGCCAGTTGTTCCATTTGCAACCGGATTTTACCAATCAATTTTTGCAGATTGTCCCGCATTTTTTCGAAACCTGTATAAAGTTGTCCGAGTTCGTCCTCCCGCTGCAGTGCCACAGCATGTGTACGGAAATCGCCATTCGCCAGCAGCATGCATTCATCGCGTAAGAGTTCGATTGGTTTGGTGAATTGCCTGGCAATGAACAGGATGGCGAAGATGGCCAGAAGCATACAGAAGACAGATGCTGCAAGCATTGACCAGGATAAATGATATACCGCTGCAAGCCCTTCACTTTCAGGAGCAGCGACTGTCAGTATCCAGCGTTGTCCGCCAGGGAGATCAATCGGCGTCATTACGGCGATACGCTTGATTTGATCTATGAAGGTATATGTACCAAGGCTTTGTGCATCCGATTGTACAGCCTGCTGCATGAGTGAGATTAAATGATCATCCAGCTCAGTTGCCTGCAGCCCAAGTTCAGGATTGATTTTCTTTTCCATTAGATTCAGCTTTCCAACGAGCTCTGGTTTTTGTGGATGTGCGATGAGTATACCGGAATTGTCACTTAACTGACCATATCCGGTTTGGAGGAATTTCATCGTATCCATAGAAGCACTGAGTTTTTCCATCAATACGGTTCCCGTGATTAACCCGACAACCTGCTGGTTCTGCAAAATTGGTACAGCAAAAACGACAGAGAGCTTTCCGGTTGTTTTCGAGATAATTGGGTCTGAAAGTACTTTTTGCTTTGTAGCAAGAACTTTTTTAAAGAAATCCCTGTCCCCAATATTGGTATTGCTGTTGGCGTTATTATATCCGCTGCCATCCAGACGAATACAGAATACGCCCTCGAACATGTCGGAACGATTTTTGAGTTCGGCTAAAGCAGCAATAATCTGGTCCTTATTTTCATCTGGATGCTGAAAAACGGGGAAAGCTGCTAATCCCTCCAGCTGAGTAAAATTAAAATCCACCTTGTCCTTGACCCGGTTACTGTAATCTGTACCCACTGCTATAGCGTTTTTGTTCATATCCTCCATCAGGGAAGTCTTGGAAAAATAATAGCTTATGCCGGTCAATAAGAACAAGATAATAAGGACTACGGGCAATAAGGATAAAAGCAAGCGAATTTTTAGTCGTTTGATCTGCATGTAGGTTCCCTCCTGTATAGGTTTCCATAATTTAACATCATATAAATTATGATACTGAATTTTGAATATTTTATCTAATAGTATTTCTCTATCTCTAGCTATAGAGCTAGCTGATAGGTAATATAACTTGGATGGATTGATTCTTTATACCTAAACTTGCTTTGCGCAATATATGCTGATTTTACAAAATAACAAATATATAAATTTATTGCGATTATTCAAAATATATGATAACATATACTTTATATGGGAATATGGCCATAATATAGGGAGGCATGTACATGGAAGCATTAATGTTAGAGTATCCATGGCTGGATGAATTGTTGATGGGATTCATGGGGCTGACGTGGCAGCATGTAGTCATGTGGATTATCAGTGGGCTGCTTATCTATCTCGCGGTTAAAAAGGATTATGAGCCAAATTTGCTGCTGCCAATAGGTTTTGGCGCTTTGCTGGCAAATATACCGCATTCATCGGCTATATCACAGGTGGTTGGCGAGGAAGGCTTTTTGTGGGTATTATACAAGGGAGGCATTGCGAATGAATTGTTTCCCATTCTGATTTTTATAGCTATTGGTGCCATGTGTGATTTTACGCCGCTTATACAACGGCCAATTGTCATGCTGTTCGCTGCAGCTGCACAGTTCGGCATATTCGGTACAGCAGTTCTTGCCGCCATGCTGGGTTTTTCTTTTGAGAATGCAGCATCGATTGGTATCATAGGAGCAGCGGACGGTCCTACCACGATTTATGTTGCGAGTCGTTTTGCACAGGATCTGTTGGGCCCGCTTTCTGTGGCAGCATATTCTTATATGTCGCTGGTACCAATCATACAGCCTCCGGTAATCAAGGCGCTCACAACGCCGCAGGAACGCCGCATACGTATGGGATACCAAGAAGGTAAACCGATTTCTAAGACGACGCTGTTCTTATTCCCGGTTATGGTCGTACTGATTGCCGGTATCGTGGCGCCTATTTCTGTAGCGCTTATTGGGAGCCTGATGTTTGGCAATATACTTAAAGTATCCGGTGTGGTAGATAATCTTTCTGAATGTGCGCAGAATGAGCTGTCCAATCTGGTCACGCTGTTGTTAGGTGTTACGATCGGTGGTACGATGTCAGGTGAGAATTTCCTGACCATGCAGGTTGCTATGATTATGGGGCTTGGTGCCATTGCTTTTATTTTCGATACAGCGGGTGGCGTGCTGTTTGCCAAACTGCTGAATTTGTTCCGGACCGAGAAAATCAATCCGATGATCGGTGCCTGCGGTATATCGGCTTTTCCGATGTCCGGCCGTGTCATCGCTAAAATGGCCTTGCAGGAAGATCATACGAATTTTATCATCCAACATGCAATTGGTGTGAATGTAGCTGGCCAGATTGCATCCGTTGTAGCTGGCGGCATAGTTCTGGCTTTAATTCCGGCATTGGCAAAATAATAAGGAGGGTTTTGGATGGGAACAGAAGTTATGAAGGCATTCACTATGATGGCAATCGCGTTGCCAACGATGTTCCTCGTAATTGTTGGTTTCATTATTGCTACGACGCTGCTGCGTAAGGCGTTTCCGGCAACGGATGAAGATACAGATGAGTCCTGAGGCGGTATTGGTGGGCCACGTGTGATACGGAAATCAGGTTTCTTTGTATAAGCAGTATACTATGTAAATAAATCTGTTATTGCCTGCGGCAGGCATTGGTTCTTAACTGAAAGGTACAATGATTTTAATAATAGAGTATTTTTACAGGCAGCAAGTCGGTCTTATCTCCGACTTGCTGCTTTTTGGCGTTGTAGGATATGCTATCGGTTTTGGCCGGTATGTTTTTGCTTTGAGATGCTATTATGCATCGCAAATAGCTTGTACAGAGGTGTTCTGTACAAGCTATTTGGAAGCTGACTGTAGCAAATATTTGCCCTGTTCGTTTCATAGCGCAGTTTTGAAACTATTAGGATAAGGAGATTCTTTGGGCATCAATCCCTATTTTGACAGGGGCTTTGTTTTTGACAGCATTCAATCAACATCATAAAATCAGAAAGAGAAATGTGGAGTTCCTGGCACAATGCATGAATTGTTCGTAAGGAAGGGCTTTTCAAACCACGTTCCAGTTGGCTTATATAGGTGCGATGTAAATGGGTGTTGAAGGATAACTCTTCCTGACTCAGATGTTGTCTGAGTCTTAATTTGCGCAAAATTTTTCCAAATGTTTCATCTATCATACTTATATCTTTATGGCATAGAATACTATACGTCAACAGACTATAGTATTCATTTTTGAATAGTTTTCACAAAAATGCAGGATTTTTAACAGATTTAGCGAAATCAACTCAAGTGGATAAGGTCTATAATGGATATATTAAGAAGGAGTGGGTTTTTTTGGGTTGGTTGAAAAATATGCGGGTGACAGAGCGCCTGGCATTACTGATTGCTGGTTTGTCTGTCGCGATTCTTATTGTTGGCGGGGCAGGCTATTTTTTCCTTAGCAGGACCAGTGCTGCCATGGAAACTATGTATACAGATAAATTGACAGCTGTGCGTTTGATCAATGACAGCCGTGCACAGACTCGCAAGATTGAATCGGATACGTATGCACTGATGCTTACAACAGATGAGCAGGAAAATAAAGCGCTCATGAGTGATATTACAAAACGCGGCAAGGTTTTTGAAGAAAACTTGCAGCAGTTTGAACAGCTGAATCTTAGCGATGAGCACCGCAGCCGGCTGAAGCAGGTGCGGGATGATGTGGGAAAATATCGTAATGTACGCGATCAGGTATTGAAGCTGGCTGTGCAGAATAAGAATGCGGAAGCATATACACTGTTCAGTAAAGATGGCAAAGTCTTAGCTGATAAATTTAGTGACGAGCTGGGTGATTTATCTGATGAGATTACGAAATCGGCAGAGGAAATGTATCAGCAGGGTCATCATGAAGCAGCCTTAGCCAATAAGGTATTTATTGCTGTTATCCTTGCGGCTATTCTTCTTGGTGTTTTATTTGGCTTGCTTATTGCCAGACAGATTGCTTCCCGGCTCAATGATGTGGTGAAATATCTAAATATCCTGGCTACAGGTGATTTTTCGAAAGCAATTTCTCCGCAAAGTCTCAATGACCGCAGTGAGTTTGGTACGGTATCGCGGGCAGTTGAAACAATGAAAAATAATGTGAAGGCCCTTATCAAGCATTTGATGGAAACTTCGCAGCAGATGGCGGCTTCTTCGGAGGAGTTAACAGCCAGTTCTGAGCAGTCGGCACAGGCATCCAATCAGGTAGCTGGTTCGGTTACCGAGGTGGCGCAGGGGGCTGAAAAGCAGTTGCG
>WSSedB1CaDRAFT_10000433_pt1 | contig 18482 bp, 17 predicted proteins | sample WetSurSB1Cattail_FD_9460 | JGI IMG/M metagenome (IMG submission 9460)
GCACCGGTGGTTGCATTTCCACCTGGCCGGTCTTTTATGTGGCCAGTCCGACCTTTGGTACCGGGTTGAATCAGGCCGATTTTGGTGTCATTACCCGTTCAGACGGCGCCAAACAGACTACTTACAAAGGCTGGCCGTTATACTACTATGCCGGAGACATAACGGCTGCAGATATAAAAGGTGACGGGCTCGAAAGTATCTGGTATGTGGCCAAGCCGGATTATACGGTGATGCTGGCATTCAGCCAGCTGGTCGGTAATGACGGGATCCAGTACGACAGCACTTATAAACCCGGAACGGGAAAAACATTCTATATGACAGACGATCGCGGGGTAACTTTATATTCGTTTTCGTTCGACAAATCAGACACGAATAATTATACAAAACCAGATTTCAGCAATGATGCATTCTGGCCCATTTTTCAGATAAGTACCATACAGAATACACCGTCTACATTAGATAAAACAATGTTTTCAACCATCAATGAATTTGGCAAGCCGCAATTAACTTATAAAGGTTGGCCGGTTTACCGGTTTGGACCTGACTCACTGATACGGGGTAATTCCAAAGGAATCAGCGTACCTACCCCGGGCATCTGGCCGGTCATGGATGAATTCACTGCGGCTGCACCATAACAATTATAAAACAGTATAGACGCCTGAAGACCTTGGATAACATCATACATATCATAGAGGGATGTAAAAAACAGGACCCACGATGCCAGCGAATGCTTTACGAGCGGTTCTATGGTTATGCATTAAAAATTGCATTCCGTTACGTATACCGGTATGATGTTGCTGTGAATATTACCAACGACGGGTTCGTTAAGGTATTCCGGCATATAGACCGTTTCCAGTACGAAGAGGAGGATTTCCCGGAAAGGCTGCTGATGGCCTGGATGAAACGGATTGTTATCAACACATCCATCGACGAATTGCGTAAAAATAATATGACACCGGAAATTGGTGGTATTCCGGAATATGTATGGGAAGAACCGGATAACAGCCAGAAAGCGGACCAGTTGCTATTATATAAAGAGCTGATCAGCTATGTAAAAAGTCTTCCCCCCATGTACCGGGTTGTATTCAACATGTTTGTAATAGACGGATGCACCCATTTTGAAATTGCAGATACCCTGGGTATTTCAGTCGGCACATCCAAATCAAACCTGTCCCGGGCAAGGGGTATCCTGCAAAAGATCATTAAAGAAAAGGAGGAGTCGAAATCATGGAGCATGTAAATAACAATATGGACGACCTGTTCCGCAAAGCGGGCGATCTCTATCCACTCAAAACGTCGGAGTCGGATTGGGATCAGTTGCTGGGCAAACTCAGGGGAGAAATTCCAGGCGAACAGCATGCAGCGCCGGCAATGCAGGCCCGTGGAGCCCGCAATAAACGCAGATGGCTTCTACTGCTGCTCCTGATTCCACTCGGCCTGTTCTCTCTTGTATATTTTTCAGGATATAAAAAAGAACAGAAACCCGGTCATGCCTCTACCGGAGATCATACCCTTGCTGCCGGTCAGGGCGGTCAGACAAAAAAAGACCAGGCAATCCCGGGCGAACAGGCCGCTGGCAACCCTTCCCCAAATCCGTCTGTCAGCACCTTTTTGAAGGATAAAGAATCATTCAGTAAGAAAACGCAGAAGCCATCAGCTGATGCTTCGCTTACTGGTGTTTCCGGCAAAAATGATTTGCATATAATTTATATGACTGCTGTAGCCGGTGCATATATGATGAAGGCCAGCACAAAGAGCTCCCTTGCAGAAACGCCTTCCCTTTTCCCGGAATCATTCCATGAACCGGTGACAAAAACTTTATCCTTATCCGTTTACGGCCCAAATGAATCCGTGCTGGTGCATGGAATACCTTTTTCTACAGCACCTGTAACCGGCGTTTCATTAAAGGACTTTTCAACAGGAAAAACATCAAAATCAAAGGCAGATAAGACCCAATCTTCAAAAGGTATTTACATCGGTTTCCTGGCCGGACCGGACCTGAGTAGTGTGGATTTCCAGTCTATCAAACATCCCGGGTTCAGCCTGGGCGTTCTGGCCGGTTATCGTTTCAATAAGCGGCTGACCATTGAAACCGGTTTACTGTGGGATAAGAAATACTATTATTCTACAGGTAATTATTTTAATAAGAGCAACGCTAATATTCCGGCCAGCGTCACGATCGTAAATGTGGATGGCAATTGTAACATGTTTGAAATTCCGATAAACCTGCGATATGATTTTGCATCCAGGAATAAACATGGCTTTTTTGCCAAAGCCGGCTTTTCTTCCTACCTGATGAAAAAAGAAAATTACAACTACCTGGCGTATGGCTATAGCGGGCAGACATATACACATGATTCAACTTATAATAATTCTACCAATAATATTTTCTCCATCCTCCAGTTAAGCGGGGGCTATGAATTCGCTATTGGCAGTAAAACAAAAATCCAGATCGAACCCTATTTGAAAATCCCTGTTCAGGGCATTGGTATCGGCAGCATGCCGATTTCGAGTACGGGTATATACTTCGGTATCACCCATTCCTTCCGTTAACGTAAAATCAGCAAATCGTTGTTATGCGAAAAATCTATTTTTTCGGAACAGGCCTTTTATTGCTTGGCCTGGCCGGCCGGGGAATTTATTCCGTGTATCAGCCGCACCGGAATGTGGCTGCAGACCGGGCAGTGGCCACCCTGTCTGCCACGAATCTTTATAATGAGTTTCTAAAATCCGAAAATACGGCCAGCAAAAAATGGGTGGGCCAGGTGATTGAGATTACCGGGATTATCTCTTCGGCAAGTGAAAACGGAAATTATGTTTCCATCAACCTCCGGGCCGCGGACGACGGAGGTATCAATTGCAGTGGTTTAAAAAAAGATCTGAACCCGGATGAGAAGTTCCAAAAAGGTGATGCAGTAACCATCAAAGGGAAATGCACCGGCTTCCTCATGGATGTGAACCTGGTGGATTGCGTCATTAAAAAATAAATTTTCATTCACTTAAATAAACAACTATGAAGTTCCGGTTCCTTACCGCGATTTTGTTTTCAGCCCTGCCAGCATTTTTTTTTATCTCCTGCTCCAAAACCAGTGCAGACCGGCAAACCATGAATCCGCCTCCTCCGGGTAACGGAACATCTTCCTGCGATACGGCAGATATGAAATATGCGGCTGATGTAGTCCCCATCCTGCAGTCCCATTGCTATGCCTGCCATGGGAGCAACAGCAATACAGGCAGCGGGGGCATCATACTGGACAGTTATAACGATTTGAAAACCTATGCCGGCAACGGATACCTGAAAGGCAACATCACTCATGCAACCGGGTATATAGGGATGCCTTACGGTCAACCTAAAATGGATGATTGCACCATCAATAAAATAGTTGACTGGATAAGCCAGGGCGCACAAAATAATTAAATCCGGATATATGCGTTTGCGATGCTGTTTGAGTTTCCTTCTGATCCTGTTATTTTCCGGCAATGCTTTTTGCCAGGTCTACCTGACCAAAACAGGTTTCATCGGGTTTTATTCAAAGACACCTTTAGAAGATATCCAGGCTGAAAACAACCAGGTCTATGCCATCCTGGACCCGGCGAGTCACCACCTGGCATTCGCTCTCTTACTGAAGGGATTTATTTTCCCCAGGGAGCTGATGCAGGAACACTTTAATGAGAACTATGCAGAGAGTGACAAATATCCGAAGGCGACATTTTCCGGCAGTTGTTCGGGAGAAATGGATTTATCCAAAGAAGGCATTTACCAGGTCGTCATTAAAGGGGAACTGAACCTTCATGGAGTAACCCGGCCCATTGAAACCACGGCCCAGCTTGAAGTAAAAAACGACCGGATCCTGGGCACGGCTTTCTTCAAAATAATACCTGAAAATTTTGATATCAGCATTCCGGAAGTGGTAAGGGGAAAAATTGCCAAAGATATAGATGTGAAAGTCAGGACCGTTTGGATGCGTTCAAAATAAAAAATATGAAAACAAGGAAGATATATTTCGTTTTCACCTGCCTGTTATACGGTTTACAAACTGAAGCACAGGATCAGTTGTTGCAATCGCTGAAAGATTCACTGGCTGCTGCTCCCCGGACCGAATATGTGACGGGCACATTCAAGGCATTGTATATCGTTAATATGAAAACGATTGAAGCACCGGCAGCCGGTGCGCTGAATGTGGAGATCCAGCACCGGTTCGGTGCCCTCAACAGCGGCAGTTATGAACTCTTCGGGCTTGATAACGCAACCCTGCGCCTGGGACTGGATTATGGAATCAGCGACCGGCTGTCTGTGGGTATCGGAAGAAGTTCATTCCAGAAAACATTCGATGGTTACCTGAAGTATAAATTACTGCGTCAATCGGACAATAACGGGCGCATGCCTCTCTCCGTTAGCATTCTCAGTTCCATGAGTTATTATACGCAGCATTTCCCCGATAAAACATACTTAAACTCCACATACCGCCTGGCGTATACGACCCAGGTGCTGATGGCAAGGAAATTCAGCCGCTTGTTTTCCATGGAACTTACGCCCACCCTCATCCATTACAACCTGGTTCCGACCAGTGCCGATCAGAATAACGTATTGGCCCTGGCCGGCGGAGCCCGAATGAAAATCAGCAGGCGGATGAGCATCAATGTGGAATACGACTATCTATTTCCAAACCAGGTGGTTTCGACCCCTGTAAATAATTCCTTATCTCTTGGCTGGGATATCGAAACGGGGGGGCATGTATTCCAGCTCGTTTTCAGCAACTCCCAAAGTATGACCGAAACCCAGTATATCACCCAGACCCCTGGTACCTGGAGCCATGGGGATATTTATTTCGGATTCAATATTTCCCGCAATTTTAATTTGAAAGTGCATAAGTAGGCTTAACGCCGGACGCTTAAAGCTGGCACCTTTTGCAGACGGCAGATGGCTGGCCGTTGACCGATACGTTTTAGGTGTTAAGCGTACACTTCCGGATTCACTACAAAGGGCAGCCGTTCCCCGTTCAAACCAGCGACAACATTTTTGGCGGCGATCAGCGACATGGCAGCCCGGGTTTCCTCTGTAGCAGATCCGATATGAGGCAATACACAAACATTGGGCATATTCAGTAAGGGATGGTCGCGGCGCATGGGTTCGGGATTGGTCACATCCAGGCCGGCACCCCAGATCATACCCTGCTCCAGGGCTTCCGTCAGATCCTCTTCATTATGGATCGAACCCCTGGCCGCATTGATAAAAATGGCGGTCCTTTTCATGCGGGCAAATGCTTCCTTATTGAAGGTTCCTTTTGTTTCAGGTGTAAGCGCGGTATTGACTGACAATACATCGGATTGTTCCAGCAATTCATGGAAACTTACCCAATGCGCGTATAATTCCTTCTCTGCCTTTTCATGCCGGCCCCGGTTATGATAGATGATTTTCATCCCGAATGCTGCGGAACAACGTCTGGCCAATTCAAACCCGATATTACCCAGTCCGAATATACCCAGGGTCTTCCCCCGGATATCGATACCCAGGTTGGCTGTTGGTTCGAAAAAACCCCATTTCCCCTGTTCGATGGTTTTATTCATATAAAATGCCTTTCGCGAAGTGGCCAGCATCAATAAAAAAGCAATGTCGGCTGTTGCATCACTTAATACCCCAGGCGTATTTCCGATGGGTATTTTTAATGCAGTAGCCGCAGCAACATCCACATTGTCATAGCCGGCACTGTGCAGGCTGATCACTTTCAGATGTGTAACGGCCTCCAGGAAAGACCGGTCAATCCGGTTACTGCCGGCGCTAAGAAAGGCATCTGCATTTTTGCAATAGCCAATCAACTCTTCGGGAGTGAGATCTCTTTTTGTTGTCCATTCTGTAATACTGACACCTGCATCCCGCAAATACTGCAAACCGGTTTCCGGAATTTTTCTGCTGATAAAGACTTTCATTAAATGATTTCTATCGAAAATGCTACAAATTATCTGCCTGATTTATTGTTTTTCCATCCTCGTAGGGAATCTGCCGCCCCCGGACCTGTTAATTTTTTAAATCATCCACATTATCTGCTCCTTTCAGCACTACCCTTACCGGCACATGGATATTTTTGGAACAGATCACATTTCTGCCCGGAATAAAAGACATGCCCGGATCATACTGCCATCAATCCGTTTTCACTATTCCCTTTCCCGGAAAAGATAATGGAATCTGTCAGGTTCTGGAAGTTTTTCCGTCAGATTTCTACCCCATATCTATTTTCCTGCAACGATCTATTTATCCGGTAACAATGAAAGAGAAAATTACCTTTCATGTATTTTCGACAGTAACGATAAACATCATGGTTTATCCCCGAAGTGCTAATACGATAACCGATGCGGGCGGCATGTCCACCTCAAGTTCATTCCCTTTCATGATGGCCCCCGAAAAATCCTTCGGCTCTATTTTATCCGGTTCCTCAAAACTATTATGATCCTGGATCCTGGCTGACCGCAGGATCCTGCCGTTTTCCAGTTTCAAAACAGGCCCTTCCCAGTGAACCCTTACCCGGTTGGGCTTTCCCGGATCTATATTCACCAGGGATATATGCGTAATTCCCAGGGAATCCCTGGATGCTGAAACGGAAATGGCAGGCAGGCTGTCCCTGCCATCTGTATAAAATATATTCTTCAGGCTGACTGGGATCATCCTGGCATCCTGATGCACATTATACATTTCCATAACATGGTATGTCGGGGTAAGAATGATTTTCTGTTTATTGGTCAGGATAACGGATTGCAGCACATTCACTAGCTGGGCGAGGTTGGCCATTCTGATGCGGTCGCAGTGGTTATTAAATATATTCAGTGTCACGCCGGCCAGCATCGCATCCCGCATCGTGTTCTGCTGATACAAAAAAAAGGGGTTAGTGCCAGGCTCCACGTCATACCAGCCACCCCATTCGTCAACCACCAGGGCTATTTTTTTCTTCGGATCATAACGGTCCATAACCGCTTCATGTTTAACAACCAGTTCCTCCATCCGCAGCGCCTGCTTCATAGTGGCAAAATATTGCCGGTCGCTGAAGGTGGCAGCGGGGCCCTTTGCATTCCAGTCAATAACCGAATAGTAATGCAGGGAAACGCCTTCAATCAGATCTTTGGGAATATCGCGCATCATCACTTCCGTCCAATGATAATCATCCGCGTTGGCTCCGGACGCGACGCGGAACAAATGCCTGCTATTACTCCAGTCGGCCATGAAAGTTGCATATTGTTTATAAATATTACTATAATATTCAGGTGTCATATGGCCTCCGCAACCCCATGTTTCGTTGCCCACGCCAAAATATTTTACATTCCAGGGTTTATCGCGTCCGTTGGCTTTCCTCCAGGCTGGCATGGGACTGCTCCCTTCCCCGTTCACGTATTCCACCCATTGTGAAAGTTCCTGAACGGTGCCGCTCCCCACGTTCCCGGCCAGGTATGGTTCCGCTCCGATGCGCTCACACATATTTAAAAAGTCATGGGTCCCGAAACTGTTATCCTCCGTAACGCCGCCCCACCAGGTATTAGTCATAGCCGGCCGTTTAATCTTTGGCCCGACACCGTCTTTCCAGTGATAGGTATCTGCAAAACATCCGCCGGGCCAGCGCAGTACGGGCACTTTCAGTTTTTTCAGCGCGGCCAGGATATCATTGCGCACCCCCTCGGTATTGGGGATCTCCTTACTGGTATCGCCCACATAGAGTCCTTCGTAAATGCAATGGCCCAGATGCTCGGCAAAATGTCCGTAAATATTTTTACTGATAACGATTTTAGAATCGGGTATATGAAGATCAACCGTTGCCTCCTGGCCATAAAGGCAAGCGGAAGTCAGGATAAAACAGGCATACAGCATGAAATGATTTTTTTTCATCGGACGGGTGAATAAGATTTATAATGTTGTTTATTTAAAGATGGTGCCATTTCCAGGGAATATCAGATCAGGCATGTATACAGCGTTGCTATTTGGCATGATCTGCATTTAAAGATGAGAAATAAATATACTTATTTTAAGTCTAAAGCCTGAAGGCCCGTGCTTTTGATTGAAAGCTGACCATTGGCCGTTTATGAACCATGGGTTATGGGTTTTGAATTATAATTTTCACCTTCCCACATTTGCTTTCGGCTTTAGGCCTTACGTCTATTAAACCTTAAATTGCGCTTTATGAATGTTCAGATAGAAGCCGGCTGGAAAAAAGTTTTGGAACCCGAATTCACCAAGCCCTATTTTTTACAGATCGTTCATTTTCTGAAGACCGAAAAAAATATCGGAAAAATCATTTATCCGCCGGGCAGTCTGATTTTTAATGCCTTTGACATGAGCCCCTTTGAAAAAACAAAACTGGTTCTGCTCGGGCAGGACCCCTATCATGGTCCGGGTCAGGCACACGGGCTGAGCTTTTCAGTACCTGACGGCGTGCGGCCGCCCCCCTCGCTCCAGAATATTTTTAAGGAACTCCAATCCGATATCGGGCTGGCGGTCCCGGCCACCGGCAACCTGGCTCCCTGGGCCAGGCAGGGTGTTCTTCTCCTTAACGCATACCTGACAGTGGAAGCAAAATTGCCGATGAGTCATTCCCAGATCGGGTGGGGCGTTTTCACAGATATGGTGATCCGGAAACTCTCTGATCTCAAAAAAAACATGGTGTTTTTGCTCTGGGGAAAATTTGCGCAGGAAAAACAGGTCTTAATAGATGAAACCAAACACCTGGTTCTGAAAGCAGCCCACCCCTCACCTTTTTCGGCAGATAAGGGGTTTTTCGGATGCAGGCATTTTTCAAAAACCAACGAATACCTGGTGAAAAACGGGATTGACCCGGTGGACTGGAAGCTCTAACCTAAAAAAAATCAGCGTGCAAACCTTTAAAAATATTTTCGGGAGAATCTGGGCGGTTTGGGGTGCATTGATATTTATCGTTACCATGGTGATTTTCCTGATCCCCTTTTTCCTGTTCGTTTATTTTCAGAAAGAGCCCCAAAAAACGAACAGGTTTATCCGGTATTCGAGGGTCTGGATGGACATTTATCTGGCATTGATCGGCTGCCCGCTGAAAATTCAGGGGAAGGAATATTTTAAAAAAGGGGAAACCTATATTGTGGTTTGCAACCACAATGCCCTCATCGATGTGCCAGTTTCCTCTCCCGGGATCCCGGGCGGAAATAAAACCATTGCAAAGGCAGAGATGGCTAAAATTCCACTATTTGGGCTGATTTATAAAACCGGCAGTATTCTGGTAGACCGGAAGGATGAAAAAAGCAGACGAGAAAGTTTTATCAAAATGCGGGAGGTGCTGGATATGGGCCTGCACATGTGTATCTACCCCGAAGGAACACGAAACACTTCATCTGAACCCATCAAACCCTTTCACGACGGGGCGTTCCGGCTTGCAGTCAGCAGCGGAAAACCCATCATCCCCATGGTCATATTCAACAGCCGGAAAGCCAATCCGCCCGACAAAGGCTTTTTTCTTCTTCCGGTGAAACTCCGTATGCATTTTTTGCCGGTAGTGGAAGTTCATTCCGAAGAAACCGTGGAACATCTGAAAGGCAGGGTATTCGAACAAATGAAAAATTATATAGTAGCGCATCAATAAAAGGTCCGGGAACGGTTGATATGCAGGTCCCGCAAAATACTTGCTTTTGGATTGATGGTTATATTGAAGGAACGCCATACCCCGACAGGCGTAATGTTAATGGCGAGCTGCCAGCAGTGCATGTCCCGTGAAAGAAAGGTAGTCAGGCTCTGCAGCTTCAGATTCTCCACATCGTAAAAGCAATTGAATCCCATTTTCCATTTTTCAGTCAGGTTAAAATCCCCGTTCAGGATCAGGGAGGAATTGAGCTGGGTCTCAAATTTGTTAACCACGAACGAATTGCTGAAACTGAGCGCATAGGAAATATTGACCGACCAGGATATATTAAAATCCACGAATTCACCCGGATTTTGCCGGATATAATCCAATTGCGCCTGTTGTTCATCCAGGGTCATCGGCATCTGGTTATCTGCCAGGTATTTTTTCTGATCCTCCGCTTTCTTGGGATCCTTGGGTTTACTCTTAAAAGCGGTGGATACGGAAATATTCCCGCCAACAATCCGACCGAGTTTAAAACCATTCCCCTGCCAGGCATACTTATTAATGGGAATTCCCAGTGAATCGGTCTGGTATGGGTTCAGGGATGTAGTGGCCGAGATATTTATCTGCTTAAACAGGGTACTTCTCAGGTAGAAATAAATGGGACTCAGCTTGAAAGAATCTGCCAGGTAATTAAAACTTCCGTTAAAACCAAACCCATCAATCAGTTTTACTTTTTCGGAGGCCCCGGCACTCGTGTCCGTTTTCGATTTGACCTTCATTTCAATATTGTTATCAATGCCAAAACCAATTCCTCCGAAGGTTCCCGGGGAAAAAGCGTCGTATACATTACCCGCATACAGGTCCTTGTTTTCGTAACGGCCCGATTGGGTTATCTGCACATTTTTATAGTAACTGGTTGACAGGTCGGGAGAATAGGAAAAGCTGATGGTCGGCCGCACCGTATGGCGAATGCCGAGGATCCGGCTGTTTTTTCCGAAATGCTGGAAGGTTCCGTAAATCGCCGTACTTAAACCCAGAGAAAAGGCTACGGAATTGGCGAGATAGATCCCTTTCTGGGAAGATGTGTCAACCTTTTTGGTGGCAGTGTCCCAGTTATAATCATACTTGGTATTGAATACCCTGTTTTGATAACTGACCCCGGGCGTAATTTGCAAAAAACCAAGCTGGGGCAGGGCCAGGGTGATCGGAATATTGTTTTGTGCCCCGTATTTAAATGTATCCAGCAGGTGTTTGAAACTGAACATGGAATCGTAGAAGCTGGTAAATCCGGTAATATTGGAATTCAGTCCAATGCCCAGTTTCTGGTACCATTTGGGCGTTCCGACAAGATCCTTTGGCGCAAACGGGTAAATCGTGATTGCTGTGAACCCGATAGACGGCGCATTGATATTGACCAGTCCGTTTAAATTATTCTGATTATGGTTCGCATTGACGGTCAGATTGTATTTACCATCACTAAAGGTTTTTGAGAAGGCGATGGATGAATTGATCGAATTATTATAAACAGCCGTCGGGCTCGTGAGCACGTAATTATTGAATTTGGCTGACATCAGGTTGACATTGGCAGAAAAATTCTGCCCGGGATGGGCCTTGCTGTCCACATTATGTGCCCACTGGAAATTATAAGTTTTGTTTTCTATATAGGCTGATTTCCCGGAATTATCCAGGGTTTTGGTATCCTGGTACACGATGTTCAAACGGCCGCTGTACCGGTAACGGACCCGGTATTCCGGTGTAAAATATAAGGTATACCCCCCATAGGAATAAAGGTCGGACTTGAAGGCCACATCAAAATTATCATTCAGTACTTTATAATATCCGAGTCCCTGCAGGCCCAATCCATACTGGGCACTCACGTCAAAAGTAGGTGGCAGAAAACCGGAATGCCGGCCCTGGGAGATCGGGAAATAGCCAAATGGAACATAAATAGGAATCGGGACTCCTTCAAATTCCGGATGCACGGGACCCGTGATGGCCATCTTTTTATTGATGAGTTTCATTTTGTTGGTACGGAAAGCAAAATGCGGGGTATCCAGGTTACAGGTAGTAAAGCGTCCGTGGAAAGCATAATAATCATCTTTGGATATTTTTTTCATTTTCTCTCCCATCACATACATTTCACCGCTCTGGGTGAACGTATTCACTGTGATGCCCTTCTGGGTTTTCATATTAAAGACGATGGAATCCGACTCCATTTTTGTTTCGGCCTGGGTCATTTTTGGCCGGCCATTCATGGCTCCGGCCGTATCCCTGACAAATGTGGCAATGAGCAGATTATTAGGCTGATCCATCCGGATATTATATGCATTCAGTTCAATATCCTTATACTTCGTATTCGCTTTATTATAAAGGGTGATATTTTTAGTGGGCACATCCAGCACTACGGAATCCTGCGCACTATAGGCAATGGGTGCATCCAGGGAATCCTTGGATACCGGTATATGTATCGTATCAACCTGCTGCCGCGCGCTGTCCGAATTAAAAGGAAGGGTATCCAGTGCGGCTGAGTCCAGGATGACCGAATCTTTTGCCGGCGACAGGCTTTTTTTTGGAATGGTATCCTGGGCAAAAGATGTTAACCGGCCGGGAATCCTGGAGTAACGGGCTGAACTGTTAATGGTTATACAAAAGAATAGGAAGGTCAAAATCAGCGCGGAAACGTATTTTAAACTAATTTTGCACCCGTTATTCATACATTATAATGGTACAAAAATAGGGGTATCCTATCTAATGAAATTGTGAAGATTAACATCTTGACAGTCAAAAAGAAAACTATGCTGAGAGCATTATCCGGCGGGATCATTTCCACTTTTATTTTTTTTACCTTTTCGTCCTTTATAACCGGCGGTAGCCCGGCGGCCCAGAAACTCCGCACCATCGTGATCGATCCCGGTCACGGCGGATTATACCCGGGTACCCGGGGATTGATATCCACTGAAAAAGAGGTAACCCTTGAAATTTCCCTTAAACTCGGGGAAGCTATCAAAACGAATTTTCCCGATACCAGGGTGGTTTTTACCAGGACGACCGATGCCTGTGTAGACAATGCCACCAATCTGCATGATGATCTGCATGGACGCGCCCAGATTGCCAACCAGGCTAAGGGTGATTTATTTATCAGCATCCATTGCAACTCCACCAGGCAGCCCGCCGGGGGGTATTATGAAAAAAGAGTGATCGGGCATAAAAAAAAGCTGATGTACGTGGGCAAGGGATCCAGAAAACGTAAAAAATGGGTCAATGCGCCTGTATATGAATCTTATTGGGTAAAGAACACACGTGTCGGTACAGAAACCTATATCTGGAAGGCCGACCGGAATACGAAAAAAGGCGATGCCATCAACGAAAGGGACGAGAGCGGCGAAGACATTACCGACAGCTCGGAAGAAGCCTTTGACCTGAGTTCTCCCCAAGCCCGCATGCGCGCACAATTATATGAGAAAAAATATTTTGATAACAGCGCCCTCTTTGCCTCCATGGTAGAAGAGTCCTTTGCGTCTGCCGGCAGGCAAAGTTATGGCGTGAAACAGCGTGATGTGGGAATACAGGTACTCCAGGCAACGGGTATGCCCAGCGTGTTGATTGAGGTAGGCTTTTTAAGTAATAAGGAAGAAGAAGAATACCTGAACAGCAATAAGGGTCAGGGCGAAGTGGTACAGGATATCATAGATGCATTGGAGCGCTATAAAAACCAGTTGGAAGGCGGCGTATCCTCCACACCGGCTCTGCCGGAGGATTCCATTCGCAAATAAAGGAACAGCGGAACGGGAACAGGGAATGATCTTTTTCCTTAGGTTTGTAATTCATAAAAGATGTCGGCAGCCTGATATTTTAAACAAAATTGGGAATGAAAATTACAAACGAAACAAAAATAGGTGCGCTGACATCGGTCTCCATTGTGCTGCTCATCCTCGGGTTCAATTTCCTGAAGGGAAAAGACCTGTTTGAGCACAGCAAGAAAATTTATGCGGTGTTCAAAAGCGTGGAGGGGCTGGAGCTTTCAAATTCCGTAAGCATCCAGGGTTTGCAGGTAGGTACCGTGTATGGCATACAGGCAACCAATAAGGACCTGGATGGCATCCTGGTAACCATCAGCATGAAAAAAGACGTGAACATCCCCAAAAATTCGGTAGCCTATATCAGTGCAGGGCTCATCAATTCATCAAATATCATCATCCAGAAAGGTGATGTTACAGATTTTATACAGGATGGCGATACCCTGCAAACCATAACAAAAGGAAATATTCTTGCCGATATGCAGGGTAGCCTGAACCCGGTTATGAGGACCCTCACGTCCACGCTGGGTTCCCTGGATTCCCTGATACAGATTGTAGGCAGCCTGTTCAACCCGGGAGTCAAAAACAATTTCACTTCCATAATCGGCAACCTGGCCCGTTCTTCGGCTTCCCTACAGGTGTTGCTGAACGACCGGAACAGCTCCCTTTCCCGTACCATGGTTCATTTGGACAGCTTCACGAATAACCTGGCAAGCAATAACCAGCGCATCACGGGAACACTCGATAACCTGGAAAAAACAACCGGCAAACTGGCCAATGCCAAAATTGACGAAACCCTGCAAAGTGCCCAGACGGCGATGAATTCATTGAAAGAGGCGATCAGTAAAATCAATAGCCGCGATGGCACCATGGGATTATTACTAAATGATAAAAAACTCTACCTGAACCTCGAAAATACAACACGGAGCCTCAATATTTTACTCGACGATCTCCGCCTGCATCCGAAGCGGTATGTAAATGTTTCCGTGTTCGGTAAAAAGGACAAATCGGCACCGCTGACCGCTCCATTGAATGATACCACAGCCAACCGGTCAAAACCCAATTAATGAAAAAGCCGGCCCTGTTCCTGGCCATTGCGATATGTTGCCTGTCCGGATTTGAGACCCTGGCACAGATTTCGGTTCCGTTCAAGTCAAAGACCGACGACAGCATCCACAACGTTTTTATATGGCATTCCGATACCCTGCGTGAATTGCGTAAGGATTCAATTGCCATCCAGTCGCTCTTCGGTCACGTAAAACTCCAGAGCGAAAAAACTTTTTTTTATACCGACAGCCTCGCGATGAACCATAAGGATAATATCATCGAAGCCTTTGGCCATGTGCATATCAACGACAAGGATTCGACAGATATCTATTCAGATTACATGAAGTATTTTGTGGATACGAAAAAAATTATTTTCCAGAAAAATGTGCAGCTCCTGGATGGCAAGGGGACCCTCTCTACCGACGAATTGCATTATGACATGAATATGCATATCGGCGATTACTATAATGGAGGTAAGGTGGTCAATAAGAATACAACGGTTACCAGCCAGGAAGGGACTTATTATGCTGATACCAAGGATGTTTATTTTAAGAAAAATGTAAAACTGAAAGATCCGGCCTATGATCTTTCAGCCGATTCCCTGATCTATAATTCCGAAAAGCAGCTGGCAACTTTTATAACTACCACGTTTATACGCGACAGCAGCGGGCGTACCATCAGTACCCGGGATGGATTTTATGATATGAAGAATCACAGGGCACAGTTCGGCAAACGTCCTACCATAACTGACAAGGGAGAAACCATTACAGCGGATAATATTCATTTTGAAGACAGTACCGGCATCAGTACGGCGCAGGGTAACGCTGTTTTTCAGGATACGGTGCAGAGCCTGACACTGATTTCAAACCTGATGATTGCGAATAAAAAAACAAATACCTTCCTGGCCACGCAGCAACCGCTGATCATTTTAAAACAGGATAAGGACTCCATCTATATAACCGGCGATACGGTCTTTTCGGCTAACATACCGGACTCCGTTTTGAGAACACCCGATTCCGTACAGGGAATGGCCATCGTCCGCAAAGCAGCAAACCCGAACGACAGCAGTCTGCGTTATCTGCAGATTTATCACCATGTAAGAATATTTTCAGACTCCCTGCAGGCAGTGGCCGACAGCGTATATTATTCCGGACTGGATTCCATTTTCCGTTTATATATAAACCCCGTTGCCTGGGCCGGCGGATACCAGGTTACCGGCGACACGATGTTTTTGTATACGAAAAATAAAAAACCCGACCGTCTGTTTGCATTTGAAAACAGCCTGGTTGTCGGGAAAAGTTATACCAATATGTATAACCAGATAAAAGGGAATACCCTGAACGGCTATTTTAAAGACGGTGTAATTGACTATATGCGGGCCAAGGGAAGCGCGGAAGCTGTATATTATATTAAAGACGACAGTATGAACCTGGTGGGCGTAAACCGCGTGAATAAAGCGGATGTCATTGACATGATCTTCCTGAACAAGCAATTAAACAAGGTTGTGCTGCGCGAGGATGCAGACGGGGTCATGTACCCGATCAGAAAAGCCAAGATCGATGAATTGAAACTCCGCAATTTCAAATGGCTGGATTACCGCAGGCCCAAAACGAAATACGAGCTCTTCAGAGAAGCACCCGAACCACAAGCCGTGCCAGAGGAAAAAACAGGTCCTGTCAATGAGGAAAGAAAAGATACGATACAAGGATTGCGGTAATGATGGCTGCCAGGTCGGCCATTAGTGCTGCGGGGATGGCATATCGGATNTTATTGATGCCTACTGATCCGAAATATAAAGCCGCAATATAAAACGTGGAATCCGCAGTTCCCTGGAAAACACAGGCAAGCCTTCCTACAAATGAATCCGGCCCGTATTGCGTCATTGTGGAAATCATCATGCCCCTCCCGGCGGCCCCGCTCAGCGGCCGCATCAAAGCGGTCGGGAGGGCCGGCACAAAATCTGTATTCATTCCAAGGAAATGGAAAAAAGAACCAATTCCCTGAATCATGAGATCCAGCACACCGCAACTTCGCAGCACACTGATGGCCACCAGCATCGCCACGAGATAGGGAATGATGGTCACAGCTACCTGGAACCCCTGCTTCGCGCCTTCAATAAAAGTTTCATATACATTCACGCGACGGACCATACCCCCGATAATAAATACCACGAACAATAAAAGGATCAGGCCATTACTGAAAACATTGGAAAAGGGCACAATATAATTACTGTGCACCCGGAGAAAGAATACCAGCGCCGCGATCAGTGCCGAAATGCCCCCCACCCATAAAAGGATCACCGGCTGAAACAGATTGATTTTCTGCCGGATGGCCACCACGGTGAGGGCCACAACCGTAGCGGCAAAAGTGGTAATCATACAGGGGATAAAAATACTGGTCGGGTCATTTGATTTGAGAATGGCCCGCTGGGCAATAATACTCACGGGGATGATCGTCAGTCCTGAAGCATGCAGCACCATAAACATGACCTGTGCATCGGATGCTGTGTCTTTTCTGGGATTAAGTTCCTGGAGACTTTGCATGGCTTTCAAACCAAAGGGCGTGGCTGCGTTGTCGAGACCCAGGAGGTTTGCAGAAAAATTCATTACCATATGTCCCATGGAGGGATGGTTTTTCGGAACCCCGGGAAACAGCCGGTTAAAAAACGGTCCGATAATGCGGGAAAGAAAATTAACGGCACCTGCTTTTTCGCCCACATTCATGAAACCCAGGAACAGGGCCATCACACCGATCAGTCCCAGGGCGATCTGGACGCTGTTTCCGGCAGAATCAAAAACACCGTCCACAATCGTCTTGAATATTTCGGTATCACCAAAAAAGATCAGGCGGATGAGCGCCGTAATGAAGGCCAGCAGAAAAAAAATGATCCAAAGCAGGTTGAGGGCCATATCCGGAATTATGGGTTGAATATAAGTAAATAAATAACGATCCCTCAAATACTTCTATCTTTGCGGGCGCAAAAACAAACAGACCAGGATACCTAAATAAATTTAAACCATGGCTTTAAAGGCAGGCATCGTCGGATTACCGAATGTAGGAAAATCCACGCTGTTTAATGCGGTCAGTACCAGTGCAAAGGCCCAGGCCAGCAATTACCGGTTTTGTACCATTGAACCCAATATCGGGCTCGTGGATGTTCCCGACGAACGCCTGAACAAACTCGCGGAACTCGTTCACCCCGACCGGATCGTACCGACCCAGATTGAAATCGTGGACATCGCGGGTCTCGTTAAAGGAGCCAGCAAGGGAGAAGGACTGGGCAATAAATTCCTGGCCAATATCCGGGAAGTGGATGCCATCGTGCACGTCATTCGTTGTTTCGAAGATGAAAATATCCTGCGCGATGAAGGCGCCATCAATCCTGTGAGTGACAAAGAAATCATTGATACGGAACTCCAGCTGAAAGACCTGGACGGGGTGGAAAGAAAATTCCAGAAAGCGGAGAAATTACTCAGAACAGCCGACCCCAAACAAAAGGCGGAATTTGAAGTGTTGAAACGATGTAAGGAGCACCTGGAGAAAGGAAAAAATATCCGGGAGATGAACCTGGATAAAAATGAAAAGACGGCGATAGCAGATCTTTTTTTACTCACCGACAAACCGGTTTTATACGTTGCCAACGTGGATGAAGCGTCCATGCATACCGGGAATCGTTTTTCTGAAGCCCTGAAAAAAGCGGTCGCAGCAGAAAACGCCCAGGTGATCGTGATGAATAATTCCATAGAACAACAGATTGCTGAACTGGAATCGGCGGAGGACAAAGCCTTGTTCATGGAAGAATATAAAATGACGGAGCCCGCCCTGAATAAACTGATTCGCAGTACGTATGCCCTGCTCAGCCTGCAGACTTATTTCACCGCGGGTGTCCAGGAAGTGAGGGCCTGGACGATTCACGCCGGATGGAAAGCACCCCAGGCTGCCTCTGTAATACATACGGATTTCGAAAAGGGATTTATCAAAGCGGAGGTGATCGGCTATGAAGATTTTATAAAATATCAATCCGAAGCCGCCTGCCGCGAAGCAGGAAGACTCCGGATTGAGGGAA